>OIXS01000010.1_pt1 | contig 130836 bp, 148 predicted proteins | sample 1587841 | NCBI WGS metagenome assembly OIXS01 (sample SAMN03283254) | human gut metagenome | biome: human-associated habitat; material: feces | host: Homo sapiens | place: USA | collected 2013
CAAGAGAAAATAACTATGACCTGCTTTATAAAAATGAATGCCAGAACTGGCGCAATAAGATCAACAAAGCGAAGAGGACAGCGGGATTCCCGGCTGACCAGCTGGAAGAAATGCTGACTGCTTTTGAAGCGTTCAAGAAAGAAGCATTGAAGAGAAAAAAGGCTGTAAAAGAAAAGACAGCCAGCCCGAAAGAATTTACGGACTGGCTGTATCAGCAGAGTAATATTATAATAAATTTATCAGTCTATTGATTTTATACTTTCCTGACGGCAAAAGTTTGAGCGTTTTTTGAGATTTGGCTGTTACGATAAATATTATGAATTGCAAATGGAGATGATAGCATGAAACAAAGGCTTCTTATTGTTGATGATGAACCGGGAATTGTAGATATGATGGCGAGTTATTTTTCTTCTCAATATGAGGTGTTGACCGCTTATTGCGGAAATGAAGCACTTCAAAAATTAGCAAGACAGCCCGATTTAATCCTGCTCGACATCAATATGCCGGACATAGACGGATTGACCCTTTGTCAGAAAATTCGGGAGCTTATTACTTGCCCCATTCTTTTTTTGACGGCAAGGGTCGAATCTGCCGATAAAATCATCGGCTTTCAGGCAGGTGCCGACGATTATATCATTAAGCCTTTTGATTTGGACGAATTAGGGGCGAGAGTTGCCGCACATCTGAGGAGGGAGCAGCGACACAGGAATAAAGCGACAATTCGCTTCTTTGGTGAACTGACGATTGATTATTCAGCCCGAACCGTCACAGTGGCGGGTGAACCTGTTGCTTTATCAAAAAGGGAATTTGATATTGTGGAGCTGCTTTCGCTGAATGCCGGACAGGTATTTGACCGGGAGCGTATTTATGAAACAGTGTGGGGACTTGACGGCGAGGGTAACAGTGATACTGTCATGGAACATATCAGGAAAATCCGGGCGAAGCTGGCTGCTTGTACGCTTCACAGTTATATTGATACAGTTTGGGGGTGTGGTTATCGGTGGAACGTCTGAAAAATATGGAATTAAAGAAAACTTTTCTCGTCCTATCTGCTTCCTGTGTTTTGGTGGCTCTCCTGATGTTAGGCTTAGTCTTTATGATATGCAATTCAATCAGCAGCAACTTTCCCTCCGGTGGAATAGAAATTTTAGCAGACGGTTCAATCGTTAAAATGGAAACCCCCACAGAGACCCAGCAAAATATATTGTCCATGCTTGGAATCATTCAAATTGTGTCCTGCATTGTTCTCCCTATGGGCGGGCTGGCTCTATCCGGCATATTATATTATCATATCAAATTGAAACAGCCGATCTCCACGCTACGGAATGGGATTTCACGGATTCGGAACCATGACCTTGACTTTTCTATGCCTGTCCATTCTGATGATGAATTGGGGCAGCTCTGCACCGCCTTTGATACTATGCGCGAAGAACTTCTGAAATCAAATCAGGAACTGTGGCGGCAGGCAGAAGAACGGAAAAGGCTAAATGCCGCCTTTTCCCATGACTTGCGCAATCCGATCACGGTCTTAAAGGGAACTATAAAATTACTGCGGCAGGGAACAGCAGATGAACAAGCCATTGACAGATTGGAAAGCTATACATTACGGATTGAACAGTATGCAGAAGCTATGAGTAGCATCCAACGATTAGAACAAATGCCGGTGCGGATAAACGAGTATTCCTATTCACTGCTACATTCTGAATTAGAGGAAACAGCAAAAATTCTTGCAGGAGCATTAGAACCGTCTGTTTCCGCACCTGATAAGGGGACAATACAATTAGATCATGGATTGGTTTTAACCGTTGCTGAAAATCTAATTGGAAATGCGGCTCGGTTTGCAAAGAGTAAAATTGAAATTCATTTGGAACGGAAAGGAAACTTCTTGCATCTATCAGTTACAGACGATGGGCCAGGCTATCCTGTGGAGTTAATACAAAGCGGCCCGAAACCGTTTGGAAAAATGAAAGAAGACTCCGCACACTTTGGTATGGGGCTATACAGCAGCCAGATACTATGTCTGAAGCATGGAGGAACACTTACACTGGAAAACAGCAAAAGTTATGGCGCAACGGCTACTGCTTCTTTCCAAATAAATCAGAAACCTTGAGCGTTTTTTGAGATTTCTGTTTTACACTCTCCTTATATTATAAACAAGGAGAGTGTTTTTTATGAACATTGAAGCAAAGGAACTATCGAAAATCTACGGCAGCGGCGAGAGCCGTGTCGTTGCGTTGGATAAAGTCAACCTTGAAATTGCATCCAGCGATTTTATTTCTATTATGGGACCATCTGGCAGCGGCAAAAGTACCTTGCTCCACCTGCTGTCTGGACTGGACAAGCCGACTTCCGGCAGTCTGACATACGATGGAAAAGACATTTATCGTTTTAATGACAAAGAACTGTCCTCATTTCGCCGTCGGCGCATCGGATTTATCTTTCAGCAATTCAATCTTCTCCCTGTGCTGACCGCAAAAGAAAACATCATCATGCCCCTGCTTCTGGACAAAAAGCAGCCGGACGAAGTATATCTAAATCAGCTTACGGATTTGTTAGGTATTCGTGAACGGCTGACCCATTTGCCCCATGAACTTTCCGGCGGTCAGCAACAGCGTGTAGCGATTGCCCGCGCCCTGATCGCAAAGCCGGATATTATTTTTGCTGACGAACCGACTGGAAATCTGGACAGCAAGAGCGGCGGCGAGGTTATGGAAATGCTGCAAAGCATATGGAAAAAGATGGGGAAAACGCTTGTTATCATCACTCACGACAGCCGCATTGCAAGAATGGCAGACCGGCAATTTGTAATTGTGGACGGTGTTCTTTCGGAGGTGACAGCAAGATGAAATCTTATTTAGCTCTTGCATGGAAAGAACTGAAAGCACAGAAAATCACGGCAATCCTGATCTTGGTTGCAGTTATCATGTCCACGATTATGACGACAGTGATCGGTCAGTCTATTGGTATATTGCAATCCATGCGTATTCAGCAGGCGGCGGGTCTGAACGGAAACCGTTATGCAACCTTTCATCAGCTTGGCAAGGAACAAGCGCAAAAGCTGCATGAAGATGATCGCCTATATGATGTAGGCGATACGATCTTTATCGGCAGCACACCATTAGGCAACAGTAGTTTATCTTTATATCTTCGGGAATATCACGATAACGCATTATCTATGTACCCGGCAATCGGAAACGTAAAAGAGGGACGATTACCAGAGGAAGCGATTGAGATTGCCCTGTCGGAGGATGCGCTTCAATATCTTGGATTGGACGCTGTAATTGGCGATACCGTTTCTCTGGATTTGAGTGTTTCCGTTATGGATGGATCGCTGTCAGAGTTAGAATATTCTGCTGATTTTGTATTGACGGGCATTCTGGAAAGCAGCTATATCGGCTACGCATCTGGTACGGTTGAGGGGATTGTCGGTGAGGGAACCGCAGAAGAACTGTTGCCAGAAGAGTATCTGCTTTATTCCACAGATTTTAAGACTTATGACAAGCAAAATTTTCAAAGCATCATTTATGCTCTCGCAGAAGATTTGAACGTGGATGAACGGTATATCCAATATAACTGGGTTTTGCTTGACGCTATTGGTATTTCCTATGATGAAGCGGCAGACAGCGATACCGGTACGGGATTTTCATTTATGACTGCGGCGTGTATTTTGGTGGGTGTTCTGGTCTTGCTGGCGGCTGGGCTGGTAATCTACAACATTCTGAAAATCTCTATCACAAAACGCATCAAAGAATACGGAACACTTCGTGCGATTGGTGGAGAACGAGGGCAAATCTATCGTTTGGTTTCTTTGCAGCTTTTGATTCTCTGTGGAGCCGGTATTCCTATCGGATTGCTGCTCGGTATATTGTCGGCAAAAGGTGTATTGATTGCGGCTACGGGGCTTCTCAATCCCGATCTGTTCATGGCAAACAGCACTTCCGAATTGAACTCTGCAATCAACACCGCCAGTACGGTAAAACTACCGATGCTCTTTGCCAGTATCGCAGTCATACTTCTGTTTGCTCTGCTGGCTGCCTTTCCTGCTGCCCGGTACGCATCCCATGTATCTCCTACTGTTGCTATGTCGGGGCAGACTGTGAAAATCAAACGCAGGATAAAAAGGAACCGCAACATCCGTAATTTTGAAGCCTATTATGCAAGGCTCAACCTAAAACGAGGGCGTGGAAGAACAGCAGTTACCATTCTGTCTTTGGTTATGAGTATTACCGTATTTGTTGCCTTGCAGAGCTTTACAGGGCTGCTTGATGCCAGCAGTTCCGTTCAGGACATGTATTTCAGCGACTATGCAGTTACAAATGAAACCGTTGGCATCCCATCAGAAGCCGTAAAAACATTAGCGGAAAATGACGCAGTAGAAAGTGTTTCCACTACACGGCTTTCTGTATTTATGCCAGGTGCCGGTGATATACTGCCCTTTGAAACTGATCTTTCCGTACAGAGCCATGAAACCTTGCAGCTTGTAAATGTGGATGAAGCACAATTACAAATCTATGCTCCTAACTTGTCTGCTCAGGATAAACAGGCTTTGAAAGATGGAACAGGCTGCCTTGTAAAAAATCCCATTGCCTTTTCTTATGGAGATACAACTGTTCAGCAGACTGATCTTACCGTAGGTGATACCATTCAACTGGGAGACAGAACACTTCCTGTATTAGGATTGATCGATACAGCAATCACAATCAATAATGATGGCTTTACGAATGGTGTTCAACTCATCGTGAATGACGAAATATACTGTTCACTGCTCGGAAACGACAGTTATTCAGAAGTCTATCCTACATTACAGGATAACGCCGATACAGATACCTTTGAAAGCTGGTTGGATAGCTGGTGCAGCAATTATCCAGGAACACATTGGCTTTCCTATCTCCAAAGCAGCAATGAGATGATAGAAAGCTTTGAACAGATCAAAATGCTGTGCTGGGTGCTTATCATCTTTATCGGTATCATTGGCATCCTGAACATCATCAATACCGTTTACAGCAATATTCATACTCGTGTCGGTGAAATCGGGATGCAGCGGGCTATTGGAATGAGTGCCGCAAGCCTTTATAAAACATTTCTGTGGGAGGGCGCTTATTACGGTATCATTGCGTCAGTGATTGGAGCAGTGTTTGGCTATGTCTGCTGTATCTTTGTCGGAGCAGCACAGACCGATGCTTTACAGCTTGTCGCTGTTCCGGTTATGGCGATTGTGGAAGCTGCGATTATTTCTATTGTGGCCTGCCTGCTTGCAACGGCAATTCCTCTGCGTTCTATTGCAAGAATGAGCATTGTGGATTCTATTGAGACTGTTGAATAATATCAAAAACGACAATTAAAACAAGAAATCCCCCATAAAGCAAACCTTGTTGCTTATGGGGGATTTCTGTATGTTCTTTTGGGGTGTGCTAAGTCCCGTATAAGCGTGGTGTTGTTATGTTTGGTGTGGTATCTTTAACTATGGGAAACTCCCGTCTCCCACTTGCTCACGCTCTGCCGGGATACCTCCAACTTTGCCGCCAGATCCTCCTGGGACAGCCCTTTCCCAGTGCGCAGCGTGCAGATTTTTTCTCCCAGAGTCAAAGGTCCTCCCCTCCTTTCTTTGCCCCTATTATAAAGGAAGGACCCGCTCCGGGCAACCAAGTCCCCTTGGAATGGGCCGCAACCAACGGTTGCACCCCACATTTTCACTCTATTTTACTCCATATTGGAAGGGAGCGCTCCCCATGGCCAAGAAAAACAACCGGGATACCAAGGGCCGCATCATCGAGGCGGCCTGGAGCCTCTTCTACCGTCAGGGCTACGACGACACCACGGTGGAGGAGATCATCCAGGAGTCGGGCACCTCCCGCGGCTCCTTCTACCACTACTTTGAGGGCAAAGACGCCCTGCTCTCCTCCCTGTCCTACCTCTTTGACCGGAAGTATGAGGAGCTCTCCCCCACCCTGGACCCCCAGCAGGACCGCTTTGACCAGCTGATGTACTTGAACCGGGAGCTATTCATCATGATCGAAAACTCCATCTCCCTGGATCTGCTGGCCCGGCTCTACTCCTCCCAACTGGTGACCCGGGGCGAGAAGCACCTGCTGGACCACAACCGCACCTATTATAAATTGCTGCGGCAGATCATGGCCCAGGGCCAGCAGAGAGGGGAGCTGCGCAGTGACGTGACGGTGAGCGAGCTGGTGCGGGTATACGCCCTTTGTGAGCGGGCGCTCATCTATGACTGGTGCCTGTCCGGCGGCGGCTACTCCCTGCCCCAGTACAGCCAGACCATGCTGCCCCTGTTCTTTGGCGGCTTTCGGCGCACATCGTCTACCAACACTCCTTAAAAGCGTATTTTATATTTTCATTGATTTTCAAGGATTTTGTCGGAATACACAAGAATGGTGTATAGAATTTATTCTATACACCATTCTGCATTTTACTCCGGCTTTTTTTATGCTATAATGTCCCCATTGCCGTTCCGAAGTGTGTGCGGAAGGGCAGGTAAGTGAAACAAAAGGAGAGTTCTGCATGACAAGCGCACAGATGTTTATCACCGCGACCATTATCCTCTACCTCTGTTTTGTCATCTGCACCGGCGTGCTGATCGGCCGCCGGAGCAAGAAAAGCGCCGAAGGGTTTTATCTGGGCGGCCGCGGCATCGGCCCTCTGGTCACCGCCATGAGCGCCGAGGCCAGCGACATGTCCTCCTGGCTGCTGATGGGCCTGCCCGGCGTGGCCTACCTCAGCGGCGTGGCTGACGCCAGCTGGACTGCCATTGGTCTGGCTCTGGGCACCTATCTCAACTTCCTGCTGGTGGCCAAACGCATCCGCCGTTACAGCGTGCAGCTGGACGCCATCACCATCCCCTCTTTCATCTCCAAGCGCTATCAGGAGAAGCGGCCCATCATTATGTGCATCGCCTCCCTCATTATTCTCATCTTCTTCGTCCCCTATGTGGCCTCTGGCCTGGCCGCCATCGGCAAGCTGTTCAACAGCCTGTTTGGCTGGAACTACATGCTGGCTGTCATCATCGGCGCCCTGGTCATCATCAGCTACACCTCGGTGGGCGGCTTCTCCGCTGTGGCCACCATGGACCTCATCCAGTCCATCATTATGACCGTGGCTCTGGTGGTCATCACCGTGTTCAGCATCAACCAGGCGGGCGGCGTGGACGCCGTGGTGGAGAACGCCAAGTCTATGGACGGATACCTCAGCTTCTTCCAGACCTACGACCCGGTTGCCGGTTCCGCCAAACCCTACCCCGCTATCAACATCTTCTCCATGCTGGCCTGGGGCCTGGGCTACTTCGGCATGCCCCACATTCTGGTGCGCTTTATGGCCATCCGGGATGAGAAGGAGCTGACCCTGTCCCGCCGCATTGCTGCGGTGTGGGTGGTCATCTCCATGACGGTGGCCGTGTGCATCGGCATGATTGGCAACAGCGTCTCCAAAGCCGGCCACATCCCCACCCTGGAAGGCAGCGCCTCCGAAACTATCATCGTCCAGATCGCCAACCTGCTCTCTACCTATGGCTGGCTGGCCGCCATTGTCGCCGGTCTCATTCTGGCCGGTATCCTGGCCGCTACCATGTCCACCGCCGACTCCCAGCTGCTGGCAGCCTCCTCCGCATTCTCGGAGAACCTGCTCCAGGACGTCTTCGGCATGAAACTTACTCCCAAGCAGACCATGCTGGTGGCCCGGGGCACCGTTATCTGCATCGCCATTATTGCGGTCTTCCTGGCCTCTGACCCCAACAGCAGCGTCTTTGCCATCGTCTCCTTCGCGTGGGCCGGTTTCGGCGCCACCTTCGGTCCCGCCATTTTGTGCGCTCTGTTCTGGAAGCGGAGTAACCGCCAGGGCATTTTGGCCGGCCTTGTGGTGGGCGGTGTGATGGTCTTTGTGTGGAAGTTCCTCATCGCCCCGATGGGCGGCGCTCTGGCTATCTACGAGCTGCTGCCTGCCTTCCTCAGCGCGCTGATCGCCATTGTGGTGGTCTCTCTACTCACCCCCAAGCCCGACGCCTCTGTGCTGGCCCTGTTTGACCAGTCCAAGCAGAGCGCGGAATAAATCATCTCCGTACAAAAGGAACCCCCGTGCTGCAAGCACGGGGGTTCCTTTTCTATTCCAATCAGAAGGACACGCCCTGCCAGATCATTGCCTGGCATACCTTTTCAAAGCCGGCGATGTTGGCGCCCATCACCAGGTTGCCCGGCGCACCGTAGTCCTTGGCGGCCTGGTCGATGTTGTGATAGATGTTCACCATGATCTTCTTCAGGTGCTCATCCACTTCCTCAAAGCTCCAGGGCATACGATACGCATGGAGTTCTGGCTCATCTCCAGACCGGAGACCGCCACGCCGCCGGCGTTGGCCGCCTTGGCGGGACCAAAGAGGATGCCGTTGTCCTGGAGATACTTGGTAGCCTCCAGGGTGGTGGGCATGTTGGCGCCCTCGGCCACGGCGATACAGCCGTTCTCCTTCAGCGCCCGGGCGCCCTCGATGGGCAAGCTCGTTCTGGGTGGCGCAGGGAAGGGCGATGTCACAGGGGACAGTCCAGATGCCTCTGGGGTCTTCCACATATTTGGCGGTGGGCACATAGTCCACATAGGTCTTGATGCGGTCCCGCTTGACCTCCTTGATGAGCTGGATGGTGCGGTAGTCGATACCGTTCTCATCCACGATATAGCCGTTGGAGTCGCTCATGGCCACCACCTTGGCTCCCAACTGGGTGGCCTTCTGGTTTGCGTAGGTGGCCACGTTGCCGGAGCCGGAGATCACCACCCGCTTGCCCTGGAAGGAGGTATTGCGCTCGTGGAGCATCTCCTGGGTGAAGTAGCACAGGCCGAAGCCGGTGGCCTCGGGGCGGGCCAGGGAGCCGCCGGAGTTGGGGTCCTTGCCGGTGAGCACGCCGCTGAACTCGTTGCGAATGCGCTTATACTGGCCGAACATATAGCCGATCTCCCGGCTGCCCACGCCCATGTCACCGGCGGGTACGTCGGTATCGGGGCCGATATGGCGCTGCAGCTCGATCATAAAGGACTGGCAGAAACGCATGATCTCGTTGTTGCTCTTGCCCTTGGGATCAAAGTCGGAGCCGCCCTTGCCGCCGCCCATGGGCAGGCCGGTGAGGGAGTTTTTGAAGATCTGCTCAAAGCCCAGGAACTTGATGACCGACAGGTTCACGCTGGGGTGGAAGCGCAGGCCGCCCTTGGAGGGTCCGATGGAGGTGGAGAACTGCACCCGGTAGCCCCGGTTGACCTGGATCTTGCCCCGGTCGTCCACCCAGGACACCCGGAACAGCAGGCTGCGCTCCGGCTCCACCAGGCGCTCAATAATGCCCATCTCCTCCAGCTCGGGGCGGCGCTCAAACACCGGCTCCAGCGAGGTCAAGACCTCCTGCACTGCCTGCAGAAATTCCTTCTGATCGGCGTAACGTCCAGCCAGGTCCTGGTATACACGGTTCAGATATGCATTCTTGATCGCCATAGTGATTCCTCCCTTAATGAAAACCGACGCCGTCCAACACACCTTCCGGCCCGTCGGCGCTTGGTTGTTTGTGGTTCCAGATTATAGCACCCGGTTTTTTGTTTTGCAAGTTTACTCATTTTATCTTGCATTTTCATAAATTTCAGGGTTTTGCTGCGCTTTTCCGGTTTTAATATTCTTCTTTTTCATGTTTTGTATGCTTTTATTGAATGTCCGAAAATTATTTTCTTCCTCCTTTTGGAAGTTTTCTTCGCATCCGCCAAATTTCCGCGTCTGATGGACAAATGTATTTGTGTATTTTTAACACAGTAAAGGGGGAAAGTCGCCTGCAACCCCTTTCCCATCCCCTGAATCTACGCCCATTATGGCCGTTTTAGAACTAAAATTCCCCCGGAAGGCAAAAAAATTCCCCGCCGCTGGTGCGGCAGGGAAAAAGAGATCTCTTGATCAGGCTTTGCGAATGATGCCCATGGGGGTAGACTCGCTGGACTGGCCCAGGGGGTTGTCCCCCAGGATCTTGGCGATCTGGTCCATGGAGGGCTCCTTCTCGGAGAAGCCCAGGATGTTGGCGCCCAGGTCGTTGATGTCCACAATGGCCACCGGGTGGCCCAGAGCGGCAGCCAGCTTCTTGGAGGTGCCCATGGGGTCGTCAGGGGTAAGGACTACGTAGTGGTCATAGGGAGGGATGGTGCCCTCGGTGGGACCGTCAATGCCCCGGGCGTTAGGACCGGCTACGATGTAGAACCAGCCCTTCTGGCGCAAAATCTTACCGATCACACTGCAGAAAGCGGCAAACAGGATGCGGGGGGTACCGCACTCCTGGAGAGCCATCTCCATGGTCTCAGGGATGCCCAGGCCGATACCGGCAGGGGTCTTGGTGACGTAGCGGCTGAGGGTGACGGCCAGCTTGCGGGGCTTGATGTCCTCCATGGGGATGGCGCGGCTCTGGGTGCAGGCCACCGCCTTCTCGGAAATAAACAGGATGTCGCCGGGCTGCATCTGCTCCTTGGCATAGCGGCACACCACGTCCTCCATCTTGTCCGCCTTGGTGATGAGGTGGGTTTTGATGGGGATGCGCTGGTAGTCCACTCCGTCCACGGTACGGATCAGCTGCTTGCCCGGATTGGCGCTGTAAACGGTCTCTTCGCTCATATCAATTCGACTCCTCTCAGGCGGGAGAACCCCCGCGCTGTATCAAAGTATTGTTCCACGTTCCGTCACATTATAGCACCCTATTTTCATGGATTCCAGCAAAAACGGGAATTTTCTTCGGTCATTTTTACTGAAAATCCTCCGGTTCCTCGGGCAGAGGCCGTCTGCGGTGCTCCACGGGACCCCAGGCAGGCAGGGGCAGGCGCTGCATGGCCCCAAAGGCCCGGGACTTCAAACCCGGATAGCGGCCGTTGAGCTCGTAGATCAGCTCCTTGATCTCCTGGCGCTTGGTGTTGCCGTTGGCGGGACAGGGATTTTCCACCACAGGCAGGGCCAGCCGCTGGGCGGTGTGGCGCACCATCTGCTCCCCGCAGTAGAGCATGGGGCGGATCTGGGTGATGCCCATGCGGTCCAGCCAGGTCACCGGCTGGAAACAGGACAGGCGCCCTTCAAAGATAAGGGACATAAAGAGAGTCTCCACCGCGTCGTCATAGTGGTGCCCCAGGGCGATCTTGGTGATCCCCCGCTCCTTCATGGCGTTGTGCAGGGCGCCACGGCGCATTTTGGCGCACATGGAGCAGGGGTTCTTCTCCTTGCGCACATCAAAGATAATATGGTGGATCTCGCTGGGAATCAGGGTATAGGGAACGCCCAGCTCCTGGCAGTAGCGGGCCACAGGGGTAAAGTCCATACCCGGACGGCCGTCGGCGTGGCCCATATCTAAGGTGATGGCCTCCACCTCGAAGGGAATGGGGTAAAATTCCCGCAGCTTAGCCAGGGCGGTAAGCAGCATCAGGGAGTCCTTTCCCCCGGAAACACCCACCGCCACCCGGTCATTGGGGGCGATCATCTCATAGTCCTCCACACAGCGTCGGACCAGGGATAGAATACGGTTCATTTCTGTCTCCTTCCGGGCAAAACAGCCCCGTTTCACAACATTTCCCGCAAAACAATTTAAAAATTGAACGTGAGATATCAAGAGATATCAGGAGATTTCGTGAGAATGCGAGAGATTTTTGAAACTCAGTAAAAAATGGTCAAAAAAGTCGTTGACACTTGACCGCCCAAATACTATAATACAAAACGCTCCGCTTGTACAGTGGAGCCCAAGATTTTATTCCAAACACCGTGGTTCAACATAAGCACACGAAAATGGAGGTTTCACCTATGTCCACTTTTATGGCCAACAAGGGGAACATCGAGCGTAAGTGGTATATCCTGGACGCCGCGAACAAGCCCCTGGGCAAGACCGCTGCCGCCGCCGCCACCCTGCTGCGGGGCAAGCACAAGCCTGAGTTCACTCCCAACGCCGACTGCGGCGACTTCGTCATCGTCATCAACGCTGACAAGGCCGTGCTGACCGGCAAGAAGCTGGATCAGAAGTACTATCGCCGTCACTCCGGCTGGGTCGGCGGTCTGAAGGAAGTCAAGTACCGCACCCTGATGAGCGAGCGCCCCGAGCTGGCCATGAAGCTGGCTGTGAAGGGTATGCTGCCCAAGAACTCCCTGTCCAACAGTGCCCTGACCCGCCTGAAGATCTATCGCGGCGGCGAGCATGAGCACGCTGCCCAGAAGCCCGAGCTCTGGGACGCTCAGTAATCAGGAGGTAGACGATCATGTATCAGAGCAAGAAGCCCTATTTCTATGGCACCGGCCGTCGGAAGTCCTCCGTGGCCCGTGTTCACCTGTTCCCCAACGGCACCGGCTCCATCACCATCAACGGCCGTGACATCGACGAGTACTTTGGTCTGGAGACCCTGAAGCTGCTGGTCCGTCAGCCCCTGGCTACCACCGACACCCTGGGCAAGATGGATATCGTTGCTACCGTCACCGGCGGCGGCGTGACCGGCCAGGCCGGCGCTATCCGTCACGGTGTGGCCCGCGCCCTGCTGCTGGCCAATGAGGAGTTCCGCCCCGCCCTGAAGGCCGCCGGCTTCCTCACCCGCGATCCTCGTATGAAGGAGCGTAAGAAATACGGTCTGAAGGCCGCCCGTCGTGCTCCCCAGTTCTCCAAGCGCTGATTTTGTTATCAGTTACCCCGGAAAACTTCGGTTTTCCGGGGTTTTTCTTTTGTTTTTATTCTATCATAGAAAGATACCTATTTCAAGCTCGAACCAACTAGAGAAAAATAGGCCACAATATATAGTGTCTGCGTCACAATCTAAACACAATTTTCTGGGCTCATTTTCAAGGGAAATCGGCAACTGGGCTCATTTTGAAGGGAAAACTACGACCAATTTTTGGTTGTGACGTTGTTTGCCTCTATTCACGAACGGATAATTTATATACAAATCAATAAATGTAAATGCCGAGGATGATCCATCCCCGGCATTATTATGCTTATCATATCAAGTTCTTCGCCGTCCTCGCACTACAGGTGGTTTCTCTATTTTCTCTATATATTTTTCGAGATGCGCCCTAGAAAAACGGACCCGTCCACCATAGCAGGTCTGATAGAAGCCAATCTTACGCTCCTCCCTGAGCTTGTCAAGAGTGTTGACTGAGATACCCAGTTCAGCCGCAGCCTCTTTGCGAGTTAATAATTCCATGCTCATGCCCCCTTTCATATCTGGATTTTAGGAATTATGGACCTCTACTAATATGGAGATACAACGGGCCCTTTCACAACCCTCATTATCAATAAATTACACCAAGAAAAGAGCAAGGACCATTGAAGTCCTTGCTCTCTTAAATCAGGTCGGGATGACCAAAGCAAGCATGTGAGGTGCTCTCTGGATCATTCCAATGAAGTGGTTGAGTTGTTCATTCTGCTACATTTTCTTCATCATTAAGATAATTTTCCCACATACCTTCTTTTCGGATGTAACTTTCAAGAAGTTCTGGAAAAGTTTCATTTGTGATGGTCTGTTCTACCCAACTATCAATTTCTGTATCTATCTGATTTCTTTCCATTCGATTTGTGCCAAAAGTTATGCCGATAATATGATCCCGAACTGGAAATTCATTTGCAGAAAAGTAAAGTTCCAGGGCATAGAAATGACCGTTGACCCCAGAGTTATTAGGCGAACATTCTGCGTAAATAGTGACTTGTAAACCACTTGTAAGACTTGGCGCTAGTTCGTAATGCCGAGTATAGTAGTCGCTGATAACATGAGAAAATAGTTGATGGTTCATACTCTCCTCCCGCTTGCAAGTATTGATATGACAGTATTATATCTGATTGGAATTTCATGTAAAGAGCAAATAATGCGCTTCTCCATTGCTTCATACACAGGTAAAGTGGTGAAGAAGATCATCTATGCCCTTATATTGAGCATCCCAACTTAGAAGTGTCATCTCAAACCCTGCATCATATCCTTCTTTAAGAATACGGTCACGGGCATTCTGAACTGTCTCATTAGTCAAAGCATCCATATCATAGGCAAGCATGATTCTGCGAATGCCAGCCGCCTTTGCTTCCTCCAGCAGTCTGCGAAATTGATTGAAGTTACTCGCGCCAGTAAGCCCTACAAATTGTCTGGGTTGGCCGAGTTTATTGGACAAGAACTGGGCTATATCTGACTTCATAACACCTTCAGTGAGGTATAATGTATCAGTTCCATCTGTGTTACCAGCATAATGGGGACAACATTGGGCGGTTGTTCCATAATACTGATCCACACTTGTTAACGTGTTGAATTTGGACTTCCACGCATTATCCAGACGAATTTGTATCGCTTCGATCTGACCTTTCTGATTGCGGTCTGGGATGAGAATGCCAGAAGCTCGAATATCTAACTTCCAGCCACCTGACTCCTTATCACGATAGAAGCCCGGAACACCAGCCAAATTGCAACCACGCTCAAGCAATTCTGTGACTATGCGCCCAAGCCGAACCGCCGGTGTCGTTTTATAGCCGAGTACATCAATTGCCTCATTGGAGAGTCCCCGCGCAAGCAGGGACTCTCTATGACGGTTTCCAAGGCTCAGGATGGACATCAGGTTACTATAGGTGTTATCGCGCACCTCAGCTGAAGCAATCGGCTCCTCCGGCACCATAATGGGGTAGAAGGATCGAGGTATATCACATTTCGATGTGCGATTTCTCTTTTCACCATGAAGGAAAATATCACATAACTCTTCGTAGGCGGCCCCCATGCTGATATTGTTGAATTCAGCATATAGGCTCAAGACCCCGCCTCCTTTGCCGCATCGATTACAACGATACACGTTCGAGGAGAGCTTTACGTTAAAATGTGATTTTCTATCATTACAGAATGGGCACCGGCAATGCAGTTGAGTTCCTGTATTGCGAATGACCTGAATACCCAACAAATCGACAACATCGGCAATTGAACATGGGAGTTCGCTGCTGATGCCCATGACGCTTCACCCCCTATCTAAACAGATCCTTCTTTTTCAAGGAACTGGAGGCTGGCATTCATTGTGTTTCCACTCTTCAGCAAGTAGAGAAAAAAGCCATTTCCTGTATCATCAATTATGACATCCAGAAAACGAACCTCCGCAGCACCTCTTGGATCATCCAAAAGCCTTACTATCTCGACGATGGCCACGGACCTATTTTTATTCCCAAAGGAATATGTGCATATATCACCCGCTTGGTAAGTATCCATCATCAGCCTGCCTTCTCTGTTACTGCGCTGACAAGCAAGATTGCCCCTGCCTTGAGCGCAAGGTCACGTCCAGAATAGTTCTTACAGTACCAATCCAGATCCCTAGGATTGGTCATAGCAAGCTGGCCCAAAGTTTTGCCAGCATTGCGACCAAAGGTGATCTTTACATTTTTGGCTTCATCCAAGGTCATACTGTTCAAATAGTCCTCCAGCGTAACCGGTGCTGCCTTCGGCTGAGCCGATTGCGGAACAGGCTGCGGCACATGCTGTGTGGGATTAGGCGGAATTGTCTGCCTTGACTGCGGCAACGAATTCGTTTCGTGCTGTACAGCACTAATCACATCGCCACTTTCCTCCATGTCATCCATCATGTTGAAGTCCAGAGGTGTATCTACAATATCATTGCCAAACGCATCTGCGGCTCCGCAGAATTGGGTTCCATATCCAGCCGCTGCAAGAGCTCTGCCCATAGCTGCGGTTTCTGCTGTTTCTAGATAGCGATCCCCATACTTCTCATCAGAAGCAAAGCGCTGGGCTGTAGCCTTGGCAATGTACTGGTCTGGAGAATCATTGCGGTCATTATAGAGTTTGCAGCATACAACTGCTGACTTTTCATCCACATGCAAAATATCTGAATCGATCTTCCCAGTTGGATGACAACATCTGAACCAGAGAATGCGGTATTTCACGTCCAGGTACAGGCTCATCGTACCATCATCATTTGGCAGTTTTCGCGTGAACTCACTGGGATTGAATCCTTCAACTGAGTTGATGTCAGGCATTGCTTTCATGCTGGTTTCCGTCATTTTTAATTCCTCCGTTCATAACTGGCAGCGTATTCACACTGCCTTTGATTTACATGTTCTCCGCTGTAGTTCTCGGCCTCGATAAGCTACGATGCGATCTGCCAAGACAGTATTCCGCTTATCCACATCGCTTTTATGGATTGCCATATACACCGCCTGTCGCTGACCGATTAGAGTAACTTTCTCTTTCGCACGCGAAATCGCAGTATATAGCAGATTCCTCCTGAGCATGACATAGTGTTCCTTCAATAGAGGGATGATTGCAGATGGAACCTCTCCGCCTTGACTCTTATGAATCGTAATGCAGTAGGACCAATCGAGATCATCCATCAGTTCTTCGGTATATGTCACCTCACGTCCATCAAATAGTTTGATGTCTGCGACCGGATCTCCATCTGGATTTGTATATATCCGCTTAATATAGCCAACATCGCCATTGGATACCTCATCGTTGTTCTTCATTTGAATGATACGGTCTCCTTCGCGAAAGACCTTACTCCCATACTTTAGTTCTGCTCGGTTTGCTTGCCTGGGATTGACCAGTTCACGAATCTCTCGATTGAGATTATCCGCACAGACAGGTCCCTTCTTCCGAAAGGGAGATAGGATTTGGACACCTTCAATCCCACGGATGGCAACTTCCTTCAAGTAGGTCTGAATCACTAGCGATGCAGCTGAGGTCCCGTCCGCCACATCATACATAGCAAAGTCATCGCCAAATTGCAGATGGGTATCGTTGTGGTTGACCGCATAGGCATTCAGATAAATACGGCTGTTCTTCGCCTGCCTAAATACGGAATCCAGAACAGCGGTAGGAATCAATCCACAGCGGAGTAGTTCACGCAGAACATTCCCAGCACCTACTGAAGGTAACTGGTCCGGATCACCTACCAGAAGAAGTTGGGCACCAGACTTGAGCCGCATCATCAGCGCATATGCCAGTTTCATATCGACCATAGACATCTCATCTACAACGACAAAGTCAGCAGACAGGAAATCTGGCGCTTCTGCTTCCAAGTCTTCTTCTGACTGGATGCCAAGACCCGAGTGCAGCGTGAATGCTGGATACCCAGTCTGCTCTGCCATTCTCCGGCTCGCTTTACCAGTAGGCGCTGCTAACAGAATCTCGTTGGACGGATGCACACGATGGTAAATATCCAAGATTACACGCAGCGTGGTCGTCTTACCAACACCAGGGCCACCAGTGATAATGGAACACTGCTCATTCAAACAGAGTTTGACCGCTTTCTCCTGTGATGGCGCAAGCTTCTGGCCAAGTTTGGCTTCAGTCTTAGCAATCTCACCATCCAAGTCTGGAATACGCTTCAGGGGCTCACTCAGAAGGATGGATACGAGCCGTTTTGCTGTTTGCACCTCACAGATGCGCGATTGGGTCAAGTAGACCCGCTCACGCTCAACGTAGACGGCCTTCTCCTGATGCTCCACCAGAAGCGCACCCTGAATGTCTGTTAGGGGAACAACTTCGCGCTCAAAGCCATCATTGAGAAGTTCATAGCATCGCTGATACAGATCCTTTCGTTCCAAATAGAGATGGCCAGCATTCAGACCTTCTTCCAGCACATAATGTATGGCACCTGCGTATCGAAGCGGATTTTGTAGGCTCACTTTAGTCTTTCGGGCAATAGCGTCCACGTTCATAAAGCCGAATCCACGGATCTTACAGAGCTGGAATGGGTCGGTCTTCACAATATTCAGACTACCATCGCCAAACGCTTCATAGATCTTCGTGATCTTCTTCTCGCTCACATCAAATGGTGCCAGATATGCTGTCAGCGCTTCAAGCTGTCTGGACGCTTGAAAGGATTCTATGATCTTCTTCAATCTGGCCTCTTTGATCCCTTTGATTGTCAGAAGCTGCTCTGGTTCCTTTTCCATAATTTCTATTGTTCGTGTACCGAAACGAGCAACAATGGCCTTTGCCATCTCTTTTCCGATTCCTTTCACGAAGCCGGATGTGAGATAGGCAATGATGCCATCTCTGCTGGTTGGAACTCGCTGCTGGAAATGCTCCACCTCGAATTGAAGGCCATAATTGGATTGCTTCCACTGACCTTGAATATCTACGTCTACAAGGTCTGTTTCCGGAAGGAAATGACCCACAGCGGTAAAGTGCGCACGCTTCCCACCAGAGTCCTTTCTTTTGCAGGCAGCTTCCGGAACTGAGGGATCAGCGGTCGAGTATACATAGATGCAGAACCCGTTATCAGAGCGAAATATTGTTCGCTCATAGCGGCAAATCATGTTACCACCTCCGTACATTTCAGACTCTCCTGAAGTCCTGCCCGATAGAAGACCGGAATGCCAAGATTCTGAGCGGCACGGATCTCTTGATCCATGCCGCTACTGATCTGACTGCCGAATACGACCACACGGGTACTCATTGATAGTAGTTTCATTCCAAACTCCATCGCTAGAGCCCGCTCTTCAGGAATAGTGTCATCTAATATGTACGGGAGGACTGCGTGTGGAGCAACAGCCCGATCACCGAACTCTTGCTCTGCCTTTGACATGTAGTAACCCGCCCTTGCGGCATTTGCCATCATCTCTGCTCGGGTCGATGCAGAGAGGGGCGAGCACACATAGGTCATCGCCATGAATGACTCCTCCTATACCTATACATTGGTCTTTTCCACCTTGAAAATACGGCTTTCTGACGTCTTCACAAATTCGTCGTAGATGTCAGGGTGCTGCGCTTTCAAAATGGAGAGTTTTTCCTTTGGCACACCTTCGCGATACTTGGGATTGTAGGTAATGCTGTACTTCAGGCCGTTCTGCTCACAAAAGGCAACGCTGGACGGCCCCATAAGTTCCACAATTGGGGCGTAAGCCCGTTTGATCTGTGTGTCCAGTTTTCGGGCTTGTGCCTCCAAATCCTGTTTCTGCTGCTTCATGGCTATAATACTGTCCAGTACTGAAGCATACTCAGGTCCAAAGAGGATGGCTGGTGCTAAGACTTGATTTGCTGGGCCATAGAATCGGCTCAATGCAGCCAGAACCATATCAGGCTTCTCCGTCAGCGGAGGCTCAATACGATTCAGTACATAGTGCTCCCAGAAGTACTGAAGCTGCTGAATGGTACTTTCCTCCTCATCAAGGTCTCTTTCTATCTTACGCCACACAAAGTCGTTCTCGCTGTTGGAGAATAGGCAGGCAATGTAGGCGACGTTGATGTTCATCACTGACATATAATGTTTCACCTGGAGTTCATAGTGCCTAGGCACCGCGTCATTGGCCCATAAGAACTGGGTATCGTAATGTGCTGTTTTGCACTCTAGCAGACCCCGGTCACCATTGGGGAGGTGGATGAATCGGTCTACGTCAGCAAGCATAAATGGGAACAGGGGATGCTGATACATTGTCTGGTCCTGATATACTGTGAAACCAGTTTTCTTTGAAAAAATCCGAGCGACCACATCTTCCAACAGATGCCCAATCTCAAAGGTGATAGACTTGTCTTCCTCTGCAACTCGGAGCTTAACTCCGATTTTATCGTAGAAGAGTTCCCGAGCAGTTTTATAAGGGGATAGACCAAGGGCGGCAGCTACATCGCTTCCGCCCACTCCCTTTTTTCTCCAAGAAAGCCACTCATCCTCTTCCATACCTGCTGTATTTACAAGTATGTTCGGCTTATAATTCAAGTCCAATGCCATAATTTACTCCTCCGTATATGATTCGAGCCCGGCTTCACCGCAGTTTGGGCATTCCTGTTCGTCTGGATCTTCAAAGGAAGACAAGTGCGTAACTTCTCCACATTTGCTACACTTGAATTTGCTCAAATCGTGTTCTTCGTAATCAATGTTTCCATTCAAATCACATGTGATACACTCTTCAAAGCATAATCCAGTTTCCGAGGTCCGGACCTTAACAGATACATGGTCTTCTACACAAGCATCTCCTAAAGTCAGGCACGCCTCCGCATGATGTTGCGGATAACCTTCAACCATGCAGGAGTATGCCGACCATGCAAATTGGACCGGAAAGGAGCACGACACTAACGCATCATCAGCGAAGCACTCACACGTTTTCATCGCCTCATCAATGCACGTCTGACGCTCCTCGTTCAAAAAACTCCGTGCAAAGTATCGCTTGCCTGCTATAGTCGGAGGATCATCGTCAGAAATGAATCGTCCGATGAAAGATTCTATCTCTGTCTTGGTCCCCGAAACTTCCACAATCCCAAACGCCCAATTTGGCATCGTTACTCCTCCTCTACTTCAATATCTTCATCAACTGCTACAGAATCAGTCACATAATCACCGGGCGGCAAAGGGCACTCAGGTCCGAGTGCGTATTCTATTGCTGCTTCCTTAGTTTCGGCAGTCACATGGACATGACCATAAAGTTGCCATACCAGCGGTACTCTGTAAGTTGGCATAGTTGCGCCTCCTTCAACACGCATTCTGATTTCGAATGGATGAGAGAAACGCAAGTTGTCTGCGCTCTTCCCACACATCTCTGTAGTACATCGGTGTTATCCAGACATTCTGACTACTTGCTGGAAGTAGGGCCCTGTCATCATAACTTTGAGCCGGGTGCATGATGGAGTCATCAACAACGATATACCCCGCACATCCCAACAAACTCAATTGGATATAACACATACAGGACGCCAAAAAGTCGATGTCCTGGGCAACAAAGAGTACAGAAGTCTGGTAGTTGATACCCTGACGCCTACACTCATTTGCCATAGCAATTAAGGTGGCTCCAGCACCGCAGGCTGGATCATTGACAGAGAACCATCCTTTTTCCGCTAAGGAATCTTTAAGTGAAGGCCCGAAGGTCATCATCGCCATTGCTCGACAGACATTGTATGGCGTGAAGAATTGGCCTTTCCACTCGTTTGATAGCCCCAGTAGCATGAAGAGTTCTCCAAGCACATCCTGCTCAGGATTATGCTCCAGAGCACTCACCACCTCAGCCGCCATATGAGCAAATACATCCAATTCTTTGGCCTGATACTTCGCAGCATGATCCTGGTATAGTTTCTCTCGTTGCGCACGATGAGGACCGGGAAAAGTATTTGCAATACTGACAGCCATCATAATAATGAAGTCCTGCCAAATCTCCCACTTGGAGTATTTGCCTTCAATGCTCTCCATCAAACGGGCCAATTCTTTTTGCTGGGTATTTCTTGGACTCGACTGTTTCTTGCCCATACCAATCACCACTTGAAGTCACCGGGCCGGTCATATTCCTGCCACTTTGCATGGACCGCTCTTGCAATGCATTCCTCCAGCTGCGAAATTCGAGAGCCGCTGGCACCATCGCACTGGGCCATGAAGATGACTTCGCTCATGGCCATATACAACTCATAGGCTGTACAGGGCTGGTCGCCATTGGTTGCTCTGAATTGATCAGCTGCTTCAAAACTCGCCTTCTTTGGAGCTTTGATCCGCTTGAGAACACCCAGCATCGTGTTGTAAGGATACCGGATTTCTACATCCATCAGTTTGATCTGCTTTTCGATGGTTTCACGGAACCGCGCATACAGAAGAGCCAACTGCCCTTCGAAGCGCATCAGATCAGCACTGTTCGTGTGCTCTGTCTTGATTGGATCGCCCAGGGGGATGATACGGCCTCTCTTGGCTGTGATCAGAATAGGGTACAGGTTTGCTCCACTCATTCCTACATCAGACGTTGTAAACCGCAGCCCAGGAACGACTGCATCGGTGCTGAGACTGCGGTTCGCAAGTTCTTGATGATAGGTATCCAGCAGATCACTTGCCTGTCCATCGAGCTGCCAGATAGCAGTCACGATAGAATGATCATAGTTTGCAGTCAGGAAGTGGTAGCCCGGGAACTCTCGGTCCAAGAAACTGCCAACCATCTGAAAGAGTGGTAACATCTCCAACACCGCGTAGTCCTTGGGATCACCGCCATGTACCGCGCTCACCTTATCGTCTGCCACCTTGATAAGGCTGTCACCAGACGCCACATCAAGGCAGTAGTTGAGAATGCGAGTGAATACCTCACGAGATACTTTGTTCAGTGCGTTGCCGGAAATACGGGCCCGCTCCAGGATCGTCTTCAGAGCGCAGGAGCGCACTGGATAGTCGGTCCCTTTGATGTTGAGCAGCAAACTCGTATTCTCCATGGTATCTGCCAGCACCTCCGCTTTCCCGTTGCTCTGATAGATCTGCATATACAGATTGCTCAGATTCTCGTTCCCTTTCAGGGCACGGAATTGCAGGCTCTTAGAGGGTGCTGTCAACCATGTGCTTTGTGCTTTCCGCTCCTTCAAAAACTCAATAAATTGGTCCGAGTCTCCAAATGAGCACTTAAAATCGTCTGCGTACACTTTGGTTTCCGTCATAGTCAAAACCGCCTTTCAAAAATATTCTCAAACTCGCCGAAGCGAAATTTGGACAAAAAAACAGCACTCCGACTTGAAATCAATCAAATCAAAGCGCTTCGTGTTAGGACTATATGCCGCTTGCATACCGTCCCATAATTGCCTGTGACAACTGCATCAGGCTCACCGGTTAGTAAGATCCCACGTGGGAGTAGTAAATCTAATAAGCACATGAGTATCTTACTATTTTTGAAAGGGGTAGGCTATAATACCCAAAACCGCTATTACATCTGCAAAAACGGCGTAAACTGTGTGTATTCAGCCAATCAACCTATCCATAATACGGATGGTTGGCTGACTGGATGGCGGCTCGAAGGAAGGAATCTTTGTGCCCATTTTGTATGAAAAGATATAGATACATCTTTCTACTCTTGACCGCCTATATATCGTCTGGTAACAGCGGAAAACATTTCCTATTATTTTGTTGAAGGGGGTGTTTTCATGTCGGTTCTTGACGAAATTGGTGCAACAGTTATTTACCTTCGAAAAGAAAAAGGACTTACTCAGGAGAGGCTGGCACTAGAGTGTGCAATCAGTGTTTCCTATCTACGGCTCATTGAACATGGGAATGCAAACCCCACAATCAATGAGCTTTGGAGGATTGCCGAAGTTCTCGGCGTAGAACTTCGCAATCCCTTTGCTGTGTCGGTACCGATTGGTATGTCATGAAAGAGAACATTGGCACGGAGTCATTTACAATATCGGTTGCTGAGTCTTACCGTCGCCCAATAAATGTTACTGAAATTCATTTATTTGAGGATGGTACCACTTATCCAGTTTGTCCTCGCTGCCGTATTACAATCGAACGGGAATATCAGGCGTATTGTGACCGCTGTGGTCAGGCTCTAAGCTGGAAGGCATACCAGAAGGCAATCATTGTAATAATCAAGCGATAGCATTATTTTGGCAAAAGCCTCTGGATTACCAGAGGCTTTTGTGCTGCATATCTATTATCATTATTGGACTCTGAAACGGCGCTTATCCACCGCTTCCATAACAAATGCCCAATACTGATCACTGGATGTAAACTCATGTGCTTCATAGCCATCAATCGGGGCAAATGCTAAAATACACTTCTCTTCATTGACCCAGCAGATGAGAGTGCCTGTTTTGTTCTCCATCTTTCACCTCTTAATACCATCACTCTGACAGAACCGGCACTTTTCGTTCCACAAACCACTGTCCTATCATATTCCCAGACAAGCTTGCTGATCGCTCGAAGTAGATATAGGTTCGCTGGCCATGTACCATGACCGTATAACGATCCCCTTGGCCGCCGGCCTTGGCTGCGTAGGAGGGCCGGATGTCCAGAACCCGGTCTATCCCATACTTCACACCGTCTTCCCAAACAATCTGGCGCGGAAGCATAACGCCATCTGCGGAAAATTCTACATAGACGGTAACATACGCCTTATATGCGCTTCCTGGCAACACCTGCTTCATCATATCAATTCAGCGGTTTGTCAATATCACGCCGCAGGAAATTGCTGTGTGCAATGTAGGGAGCCTCAATCTGATACCCCTGCTTCCTTAAAAGCCGAAGCTTAAAGTCCAGGAGTTCAGGTGGTACCTCCAGCATACTGGCAGCATGGAAAAAATCCATTCTGTCAGCTAGGGCATCCAGTACATCAGAATCCGTCAGTAAGAACTCAGACGCGAAGATATTCGCTTCATACTCCAGCCGATCCGTTTCATCAAACAGAGAGAATTCGTGAAATGTCCTGACGGCTGGGCTGCTATGTAATACACCATGCCCTAATTCATGTGGCAGGATAATTCGCTGGATATGGCTGGGTAAATCGTTATTGATTACAGCGGTTTTGCAACGCGAATTGACCATGAAAAAGCCCTTGCACGATGCCTCATGCGTTCCCATCGGCATCTTTCGGACCATTATATCCATCGCACCACACAGTTCAAAGGGGTCATCAGTCTGGTACTTTGCCTTTAGGCGGATGACTTCGCGCTTAATGTTTTCGACCAGCAAATCTCTCACCTCACTTTAGAATGAATATGCCTCTTTATACGTAACAAGCATATCACCATATGTGTCCTTTAATCCGTACAATTATGAGTGCCTTCTAAAATGAAAGTGATTACTTCTTCTTACGAGACCGTTTGGATTTCGGGGTGAATTTCTCACTGGCTTTTTCCTTATTGGCAACGTATGCTTCCATCACTGCGTTGAAAAAGAGGTCTTTATCCTCTTGTGGAATCTCGCCACCAGCAAAAAGCGCCTGATTCGCCTCAAGAAGTTCTTGTAACTCCCGAGCACCCTTTCGCCCATAGTTTTTTCGAACCGCTTCCACATATGGAGCCGACTCAAGACCGTGGCTTGGATCTTCAATTTCAGGGTTCATCAGATACTCCTCTGTAATACCCAGAACCTCACAGAGCCGCCGGAGCTGGATACCGCGAGGCTTTGCAGCGCCAGTTTCATAATTGGAAATCGTTCGATTCGTAATCCCAGCCCTATCCGCTAATTCCTGCTGCGTTAGGTCGAGAGCTAAGCGCTGATCTCTGATTTTTTCAGCAATTGTCTTCATAGCGTTAACCTCTTTCTTTTAGCTACTCCAGCGAAACTTTCTATTGACAAGTCTCTCGCAGCCTGTTATGTTTTTATTAGAAAGAACACGAAAGTATTAGAAAGCACAGGAAACTTTAAGCTCATTATACCGACGTTCCTTCCACTTGTCAACAGGAAAGTATTAGAAAGAACAGGAAACTTTCTAATTTCTGTTGAAGGAGGTTTTGAGGTATGGAACGAGTAGTACTACACAGTGACCTCAACAACTGCTATGCTAGCATCGAATGTATGCTGCATCCCGAACTTAGGGGGAAGTATATTGCTGTGTGTGGCAGTACAGAGGATCGTCATGGGATTGTATTGGCCAAAAATCAGTTGGCCAAAAAATGTGGAGTTAAGACTGGAGATGTTATCTGGGAAGCAAAACAAAAGTGCCCGCAATTGACAATTGTACCGCCACACATGGATCAGTACCTGAAGTTTTCCAAAATTGTTCGTGAAATCTATATGCGATACTCTTCTGAAGTTGAAGCATTCGGTATTGATGAAAGCTGGATTGAACTAACAGGTTCTCCACTGCTGAAGGAGCGGACACCACATGAAATCGCAGATGAGATCCGCAATACTGTGAAGTCGGAAGTTGGACTTACCGTTTCCATTGGCATCAGCTTCAATAAAATCTTTGCCAAACTCGGTTCCGATATGAAGAAACCCGATGCTGTAACAGAAATCGGGCGTGATACCTTCCGAGATCAAGTATGGCCGCTGCCAGTTTCTGATCTCCTCTATGTAGGCAGAGCAACAGCGGAAAAGTTGGGGCGATACTGCATTCGGACCATTGGAGATCTGGCCAACACTGAACGCGATATATTGCGGAGTCTGCTGGGAATCAATGGAGAAAAAATCTGGGCATATGCCAACGGTCTGGACGCTTCCCGAGTTATGCCCTGTGACTATACCCCGCCCATCAAAAGTATAGGGCATGGAATCACCTGCACAGCAGACCTTGTTTCCGAGTCTGAGGTAAGAGGCGTCTTTTTGGAGCTGAGCCAAGATATTGGCCTCAAATTACGGAAGCAGGGACTCGCAGCAAATGGTGTCCGAATCACAGTGCGCGACAACACTCTGTCTCACCGGCAATACCAGTGTAAATTGCCGTTCCCAACACAGAGTTATCTTGAAATCTACGATGCCGGCATAGACCTGTTTCACCGAAGATACTCGTGGAGCAATAATATCCGGTCTCTTACGATCAGTGCTATTGATCTGATCTCGGCCGATACCCCGGTACAATTAGACTTGTGGACGGACATGAGCAAGCATAAGCGTCGAATCCGATTGGAGGAAACTATCGAAGACATCCGCCGGCGTTTTGGGCTCCATGCAATCAATTTTGCCGCAGCTGGAAGTATGAAGATTCCGGTCCAGAGTGACATCGAATACAAAATGCCATCTGTCATGTATCAGTAATATGAGGAGGGAGATACCATCATGGGCAATATACGCGAGAGAATAGATGAAATCCGAGAGTTACATCCGCTGGTTTCCACTGACAAAGGTACACTCATCATTGAAGGATTTGAAGGAGTAGACGAGACGCAGTGTTTTGGGATTGTTGCTGAAGGTGATCGCTACCATGACTATGGGATCTGCTCCGGCAGTTATCTCTATTGCTGTAAAACACTAATCCCTCAAGCTGGAGATCTTGTAATCTCCTACTTGGGAGGTGGCCCTGCCGTATACCTCTTTCGTCCAGGAGCCGAAAATGGTATGGATGGTCGGAAACGCATCATTGGCAATGCAGAGCAGATATACGCCGTTGTCGTTGGCGCATTCAATTTTTACCGCTGATACAACTAGGGAAAGGATCGTCCAAATGAGTAAATTCCAGAATTACATGAAGCAATTTGATATAGCCAGCAACGTCACAGAGGATGAAGTGGAGAAGGCCGAAGAACTCCTCCAGTTATACAGTCCTCTCCTCCGTCGTGCTGCTCAGGGCATTGATGATATGGAAGACTTCTGTGTGGATAGCAGACGCCAATCCATCTCAGATTTTATCACGTTGGCCATTGATTATGACCACGATGGAGATAGTAAGCGCATTGCCGACCGGCTGGCCGCTATGGGGCATTCCATGCAGCTGCTGTCCTTGATGGATGCTGCGTTGGTACTGGTCAAAGCCGACTCCTTACACGGTAAGAGATACTATGATATTCTCCGTATGCGCTACTTTGATGCCTATTGCAACTCTAACGAGGATGCGTTTCTGTCTCTGGGCATCTCTTCATCCACTTACTACCGCAACATAAAGCCGGCCATTCGTCTGTTTGCGGCTAATCTGTGGTGTATTGTGATTCCAAATCTGATCCTCGCTGAGCAGGTAAAATCCCGAAATGTGGGAGTCCTCATGGGAGTCGAATGAGAGTATTAAGGAAGTCCAAATGAGATGAAATAGGGAGTGAAATAAGAGCCCAACGAAATTGTAGCGAGAGAATCAACCCCTTATAATAGGTTATGCTGGAAGGCGTATAGCCCCTTGGGAGTTCCCGAGGGGCTTTCTTCATACGTACTTCTCGCCAATACTGGGAACTAAGCCGAGCACCTGCAAAAGCAGGTGCCCGGCTTTTTTGTTGCCCAAATTTGGGAGCATGGCCTATGAATCGCATCTTTCGTGGCCCAAGAGGGCCGCCCTCCAAGTCGTTCCATTCCAAAAATCTGAACGACCTGGAGGTTATTATGCAAATTATTAAGATTCATAACTACTACAATGAAATAAACCGGGTACCTGTTGATGATCAAGTCTATGGTGAATGGGAAGAGATGCGCCGAGAGTGGGACCGGCTCCGGAAGCGCGAGGCATATCACCAGTGCCGTGTTCCGAACTACGCTATGGATTATTTCGCTGCTCAGGGTGAGTCCATTGAGGATCAACTGATCCGCGAGCATGAGTCGAAGTGCCTTTATGAGGCAATCATGCACCTGACCCCTACGGAGCAGCGCCGAGTCAGGATGTTCATGGAGAATATGTCCTATGCGGATATAGCCAGAGCAGAGTCCTGCTCACAGCAGGCATCCAGAATGTCTCTCCTGAAGGCATTTAGGAAACTGAGGCGGCTACTGGAAGGACGTATCTAGTTTTAATGCAATAGGCAGAGCTCCACGTGCGGAACTCTGCCCATTTTTCGCTTTCGTGTTGCTATTTCTCTACGTTATTCGTAAATAACATTGAACATATTTCAAAGGAGGAGACAGAGCATGATCGTATCTGTTGACCACGGAAACAAGAGCATCAAAACACCAAACTACATTTTCACTTCCGGTGTCATTGAGGCAGAAGATCGTCCTGGGATGAATGTGGATTATATCTTCTGGAACGGGAAGTACTACTCTCTGACCGAGAAGAGAATTTCCTATCTGCGGGACAAGACCGAAGATAACAGGTTTTTTGTACTGACCCTATTTGCAATCGCCTATGAGATGCAGCGGCAGAATATCCCTGAATCTTTGGAGCCGTTGGATGTGACTCTACTTGTTGGACTTCCCCCGGCACACTATGGGCGTCAGCACACAAATTTTGAGGCATATTTTCTCAGAAAGCGTGAAGTGGTCGATTTTGACTTCAATGGTGATTACCACTCTATCCGCATCAACAAAGTGGCCAGTTTCCCCCAGGCACTTGCCGCAGCCTCGACCCGATATGCAGAACTGAAGAATTATAGTATGTCCTACATCATCGATATTGGGGGATTCACAGTTGATGTTCTGAAGCTCCGCAACGGTAAGCCGGATCTTGAAGTCATGGAGAGTTTTGAAAAGGGCGTGATCACACTCTACAACACCATTACCAGCAAATGCAACGCCCAGTTTGCTAGACTGCTGGAGGATTGCGATATTGATGAGGTGATTCAGAATGAGCCTACCATGCTACCCGGCGAGGTCCAGCTGCTCATTCGAAATATTGTCACTGAATTCCTCAATGAATTCTACAACTTCCTCCGGGAGCACAGCATTGATGTGAAGACCAGTAAGTGCGTTTTCGCTGGTGGTGGGTCGATTTTGCTCCGGAGCATGATTGAGCGGAGTGGCAAGGTAGCATTTCCTATCTTCATTGATAACATCCATGCCAATGCCCTCGGCTACCAACTTCTGTATGAGAGTGAGGTGAGAACTCATGCCCGGTGAGAAGCCACGCGCCGTTCTCCAGTTCAACGAATATGATTTCCGGCACCGTAAGGTGCTGGAAATCCTTCGTGAGCGGCCACGCAATAAAACAGAGTTGGTCGTCAATGCAATTCTCCACTACATGAGTTGTCCTGAAGCTGCGGAGGAATTCAACAAAAGTGCTATGAAGCAGATGATCCGTGAGGTCATCTGTGAGATGCAGGCTGATGGCAGCCTTGGAGCAATCTCAGCCGCTGACCAGAGGGAGCAGCTGCTGCCAGAGGATCTTGGGGATATGATGTCCGCTTTTCGCTGAGGAGGATACGATGGATAGAGAGTACACACTGCAAGAACTTCGGCATCAGTACGGAACCGGCAGAGCGTGCCATGTGTCTGGCCGTGGCAAAAGCAAGGTGATGGATTATCGCTTTGGCGTCATGACAGATGTAGGCGATATTGAGTTAGGCGAATGGTGTAAGATGATCCACGCTCTGATCGAGCGTGCCGGCGATCAGCAGATCTATGCCTGCTTAAAGGAAGTCATTCAACAGGAATGCCCTTGGCTCCGGACAGCGCGTGATATAGAAGAAGAAACTCTGAGTTTCTACGCCGATCAGGGATACTTGAACCCTCAGTGGTGGGGATATGAAAGGTTTCAAAAGATGTGTGCTGCAATCCGCGATGAAGAAATAGACACAAGCAAGAAGGTATGATATTCTTACTTATAGTAAGACAATGGTTAGGTGTGATGTTCCATCATCGCAGAATGGAGGCTCAACTATGTGCTCTGCAAATGAATATACTTCGTTGGATAGCGGAAACTTGCCATACACGGCCTTTGAAAATAGTACCTACACAGTTGTTTCAAAAGTTGCCTACCTCATAGGCGTGCCCAAGCGTATTTTCGAGAATGAACATGAGCCCCCAAAAATGGAGTGGTATGAAAAGCTAAGCGAAAACAAGAATGCCCGCATTGTTCGTAATCTCTCCATATTGCGTACTGCAATGGAGCAGAATTTCAAAAATATCTATAAGCAGATGCGCTATGAACTGAAAAACCTACACTCACTGCCAGAATATATTCCACAGGATAGCTTGGAAATGTTGATAACTGATGGCATCACCATAGAGAAAGCCAACTGCACACCATCGCAATACATCATCAATATCAACCGCTATCTAACAGACCGCATCAATAACTGCAAATCACTCTTCCCACTCTGGCTGAAGTGGGACTATGTTCGGAGTCTTTTCCTGATGCCGAATGGGCTCTGCGAGATAGGGATCAAGCAGGCTGCGAATGAATACTACGCTCATAAAAATATGTATCCCTATCAGGTCTACATTAACTGGGCCTATGCTGGTGCTGGTAACATCCTGTACAACGATAAAAAATTCGTGACGCTTCTCTACGAGGCGCATGAGGACTACTTCACTGACCTGAGCAAAGTGTCAGATGCCGGAAACCTGACCAAGGCTGGGATCTATCACTTCCTGGAACGCAGTGAGAAGACCGTAATGGTGGTAGATTGCGAAAACTCTGATCCATATAAACTATATGCCACCCTGAAGAATTTGGATCAGGAAGCGCTGCTGAATAAAATCAGCAAAATCATTCTCTATAACGATGTCCATGCAGCATCTGCATGGAAAATCCTCAACAGATTTACGAGTATTCCTATTGAGCATAATATGATTGAGCGTCTAAAGGATAACAAGTCTTTGGTGGACATTCGGCTCACTACCGGCACATGCCGTGAATTCTTCCAAAACCATGTAGACTCCTTCATTCTTGTGTCCAGCGATTCCGACTACTGGGGCCTGATCTCTGCTATGCCAGAGGTTCGCTTCTTCGTCATGGTCGAAAGCATCAAGTGTGGACCTGACATCAAAAATGCGCTCATCGATGCAGGAATCTCCTATTGCTATATTGATGACTTTTGCACAGGGAATAGCAATGAAATCAAAATTGCTGCTGTTCTCAGTGAGGTCCGTCAGTCTTTGGATCAAGCATTCCATGTGAATATTCAGGAGATTCTAGAAAACGCATACCGAACTACCAGAGCAGATATGACCACAGCAGAGAAGACCCAGTTCTATGACCGCTATATCAAAAATATGAGGATTGTTATTGCGGCTAATGGAGAAGCGACAATAGAACTTGGAGTATAGTTATCAGAGTCGAAAATAGAATCCACACAAAGAGCAGTTTGTCCAAAATCGAGAAAGGACAGATTTTATGAGTTTCCATATGACCAAAGAGGAAATAGTCCGTGCCAAGAGCTTACTGGATGCAGAAGATGCCGCATTATTTGCACAAGTCCAATCTGGGCGGTGGGCACTGGTTAACGCCCGAGGGCTGTATGGAGTATTTCCCTCAAAGGCTGCGGCAATAGAAAATGCGCTTAATAACCACTGCCAGGAACGTCGCTTATGTAAGAGTAGGCGGAAAGCGCCAGGAATCTACTCGCTCTCCATTCTGGACTGTGACGAAGATCCAGCAGAGCGTTTCTATCACGATTACACATTGGAGCGCATTACTCCAGATAACATCCTTCAAATCCAAGAACTCAGCCTGGTTAATCTACTTCCCGAGTGGTTCTTTGATCCATATTCTGAAGAATATCAAACATATCATATCGTACAGCCCGATTGAGAATGACAAATCAGAAACTATTGGAGAAATGATATGGTATACACAATATCCATGAAGACACAGCACAAGAGCGGTATGACGCAGATTACCAGCATCGATCAGCAGACAGTCTCTATGTATTTATGTGACCTAGCAGAGACTCTTGGCCTGCATGGTATTGATAGACAATTGACGGCACCGGCGTTGAGAACCTTGCTTGCATCGGGGCATCTGGAACTTTTGCTCGGTGAGACGCGAGTGTCGATTTCCATTAAGTAGAGTAGAATTTATCTTAGTATCAATTCTCGTTGCAGATGCGCGCCATAAGCCACAGCGAATCGAAACATCCGCTCCATCTCAAGTGCCATAATTGCATTTTCGGTACTTTCCAGTTTTCCTATCAGTTTATCCGGAACACCCATCTCTCGCAGCTGGCTCTGGAGCACACTTAATTCCTTAAATAGCTTTTCATATTCAGGTGTTGTGTTATTCCCAAACTGATCCATAGGATTATGTGTGCCGTAGAATACATTTGTCAAAATACTCATTGTACACCCCCCTTGTATAGGAGACAAACTAATCGCCAAAACGCAACAGATTTTCAGAAAAATATTCAATTTGGGATATATCCCACACATGATGCAATAAGTTCAATTAAACTATGTTATAGCGCGAGTGTTGGGGGATGTGATACTTGATGGAGATGTGGGTAGCCATACAGCAACGACTACGCCAGCTCTGCTTAGAGCAGGATATGACGATTCACAAATTGGCTGAATGCAGTGGGCTTCCTCCATCTACAGTGTATAGCATCCTCAATGGTAAAAGCAAAAATCCAAGCGTGATGTCGATCCAGAGCGTATGCAATGGCTTAAAGGTCAGTATGAAGTACTTTTTTGACGACGATCTATTCGAGAACGATGACAATGTATCTGCGTGAATAGACCACAATCATCCTGCGGTGATCAACCAACAGATTCACTGGCCCATACTTCAAATAGTAAACAGCTCAGCTGATGAAGGTGTCCTTCCTCATCGGCTGAGCTGTTTTAGATTTTACTGATAGGTGAAGAAATCAGCGAAGAGGCAGCAGACTTCTCCATTACAGTCTTTGCCCCAGTACCAGTAATACACCCCGCTCTTCATAATTGTAAATAGGGCTGCTGTCAATTCACCATCTTCAGAACTCCCAACAACACAGTGAAATTCCGTATCTTCATTTTCATCCTCATCAAAATCAATTAGATAATCTAGACACATACGTTTAGGCAGTTTACAGATTGTGTGAAATACCTCTGCATCCATAAACCCAGTTCTGCAATCCTCCACTACATAGCGGTAGGGTGGTTTGCGCTTTTGCTCCTGATCATGAATCGTCTTAGCAGCTGTAAATTCGATGGGGGCATTATTGTTGAAGCGGATGCAGCAAAAAGCCGGAAAACTATCCTCTTCATCAGTTGCCATATATACTTCGACAGGATATACTCCCGGCCTTACAGAGATTGACAGCGTTTTACGGGCGAAGTCTTCGGAACGATACATCAACAATGGGTCTGCAACTACAATTTGGCCGGAGTTCAATTTCAATAGGCCAATATCCTTCCGTGTAATATGATATGTTCCGTGTGTACTACTAAGAACAGCTCCATCCACCTTGTTGATTGTAATTAAGTTATCTATTTCTGGCTTACTCAAATCAATCCCTCTTATCTATCTGTTGCAATCACTAAATCATTTATACCCGTTTTCCCTTAATGGCCAACGACCAAACTAGGCCCTTTTCATCAATTTCTGCCACCTTGAATCTGTCATTCAACTCTTTGAGGAATTCCGTGGTAAAACTCATTTCATCAGCACATGGAGTTGACTGATTCAATTCAGCAAAGTGTCGGCTGGAAACCAGTTCAAATGCAATCCACCGCAGGATCTCAAGTTCAGAGTGGTTCCAAAAGCACTCATCGGCCTTTTCCTTTGTAGGGTATCTGTCACCACAGAGAAAACAGTGATAGTGTTCTTTGTATTCTCTCATCACAGTACGATTCCTTTTCTTTATTTTGCTGTGATTATAGCATTGTTTAAGGAATTCGGCTACAATGAATATGCATTGTAAAGTGAAAATTCTGCTATGCACCCATCTGGAAGGAGTGTGATTATGTGGCCGATCCCAACTATCCTTACTTGAGTTCCAATATCAAAAGTCTTCGTCGAGTCTATGGCGAAGAACAACTAGACCTCGCAAATGCAATTGGGCTGACAATTCCTGCTGTATCAAATTATGAAAGAGGAGAACGGATTCCAAAACGTGATATTATAGCTAGAATTGCAAAGCATTATCGCATAACAGAAGATGAACTTCTTTATAGTGATCTTTCAAACATGAAGAACATTTCGAATCGACCGTTCTATGACCCCATCTTCAATTGCAAAGTCATGGATAAAATGTTTCCGCTTATAAATGCGCCCAGTGCGCTTGAAAACGAAAAATTCAAGCAAGCTTATACATTGCATACCAAAAATTTAGAACTGATTCTAAATGAGGCCGTTGTTCCAGAGTCTTTAGAAGAAGACATCCTTTACATTCTAGAATTATATAGCAAATCACGAGATGAGGGAATTGTTGAGGGTGCTGCCAATCATTTATCACTTGTCATGATGATGGGAGTATCGTTTAGCTTTGTAACCCCCTTACTCCTAGATAATCCAGATTTTTTCAAAAAAAAGGGGCGCACGATGAAAGACTATCTCCACAATGGTTATCTTCCTGTCTTCGATGAGCCTCCTGATGAAACTATTGATGCTTTGAAAGTATTAAAAAAAGATTTTTTGAATGAATATGAGGCTCAAATTCTCTTAGACATTTATCAGCTCAAACATTCTGCCAAGTATGTGGATCTTGGAGATTATTATTTCGCTTTACGCTATATGCTGGATTTATGCAGTAACTCGCTGTCCTCTGCGCTAAATACTGCTGTAGGTAGTGAACTGATGAGCAGCTATTCTCTTTTGAAAAACCCTTTTGCCGAAAACTTGTTAGATTTGTAAAGTCATAGAAGCACATTACACACACTGTTAACTCGCTTATCTGCAAAAGTGTGTATTCTCTATGTAGAAGCTATAATTTCTACAAGTGGAGGGCAGCACTATGCAGCAGTTAAAGTTAAGAGATGATCCCGAGAGTATGAACCGATTGTCAAAAGCGTCCAGTGCCGTTGAGGACTTTTTGGCAAGCCATCCTAGCGAACTAACCGAAGAAGAACGCGGCAAACTTGGTGATTTGCTCAAAGCCCGGGCTCTTGCGTTATCAGAGGCAACTGGTGTGAAGATTTACTCCATCTGCGATTAGGAGGTGTTTGAATTGATGTGGATGGAAGAAGGCATCTATCATGTCTTGGAGTCTACTAATCAGTCTGGCTCAAAGATGACAGCTGCGCTTGCCAGTTGTGGCAATGGACGGATGGGCGACGGCATATTGAAACTGATGGCCTGTAGTGAGAAAACTGGCATAATAAAAGGCTCTTTGATTACAGGGGCTGTTGCCTCCATTCTCATTTTCTCATCCAATCTGTATATGTGGCGTCAGATAAAGCGGGTCGAACGAAGCAACGAGCGTATTCTGAATGCGTTATATAATGAGGCAACGGTGCAGCCGGGCAAATCACCTAGCCCAACAACAATAGAAAAGAGACCCACAGACTTGTGCACAGAAACAACCTGTACCTAAGAAGCATATACAAATTTTATTTCCGAAGTCGAGCGAAGGATATAGTGTTTGCTATATCCTTCGCTTTTATCCCTTTACAGTAGACTTATGAGAACAGTATCCAAATATTGACGAACTACAATACGCTGTCATCCACATCATTGAAATGCTTAGTTGTGCGTGGTACAATAACAAAGAAGTACATAATTCTGTCATTTCCCCAATCTAAGGAGGACTTTTCGCATGAGTGCTGAACTATCGGCTACGGCAACTGTAGAGGAAATTCTGGCTAAAAAGAGCGTCATTGAGCTCAGGGAACTTGCTCGCAGTTTCTATGTAAAAGGTTCTTCCAAAATGAGAAAGGTTGAATTGATTTCAGAGGTGAAGGCTGCTCTCATGATACCGGAGCGACTGGAAGAACTCCTCTATGTTCTTGATAGTGCTGCCTGGCAAACCTTCAGAAAAGCAGCCGAATCCTCCGAACCAGTAAAACTGAATCTCACAGAAAGCAGATGGTATCAGATCCTTCATGGTCTATGCTATTTACATTTTATAACAGGAAATCGTTCTTTGTCCTGTAGTGTGCCCCCGGAAATTCGTACTGTCTATGACAGCCTTGTCACCGATGGCCTGATCCAACGCAAGAAACACTATGACCAGCTCCATCTCTATGCATTGGCCGCAGCAAACCTCTACGGCGTTATCAGCCAGGATGACTTCGTTGCGCTATTCAATTCCCAAAACGAAGATAACACGAGTAAAGAAGAGTTGTTCGATGCTTTGATCAGGCATATTGTAGTTGATGCTGGCTATTGTTTCTGGGACAAGTACATTGTTGATATTGGTTTTGAAGACAACGGCTTCGCTGATGTGTCAGACTTGCTTGCTCAGATAGGAGATAAACCCAGATACATACCCGAAAAGGAAGAATTCTTGAAATATGCCGACTGGAGATACTTCGAGCATAACGAGCACTCTCGGAACCTGGGAGATTATCTGATTCATGCCTGCGGCGTTGCCCCACTCCTTGTTCCCAAAATTGTTACTGAGCTCCATGAGTCATGTATGCTAAGCGAATCATTCCAGAATCGCTTTGACCTTCTTGCAGAACATGGAATTGAGTTTGATGGGGATCAGCTCAACGAATTTATTCGGCTACTCTCTGCGTTTGATAATTCGACACGCCTGTGGTCCAATAACGGCCATTCTCCCAATGAGAAATTTTCCCTGTACGAACAAAAGAATCTCAGTCCGCGCCCCAATCAATCCACAAAGAAAGCCAAGATCGGAAGAAATGATCCTTGTCCCTGTGGTAGCGGCCTGAAGTATAAAAAGTGCTGCGGTAGATAGTGTAAGGCGTCCGAGTAAGCAACTCGGACGCTTTTTCTTGGAATAGGACCGACAATGCAGCATATACTAAAACGCACGTTGTTGACAAAACGTACAAGTCGTACTATGATGGAGGTGAGAAAGGAGTGACCGATATGTTCGCATTAAGCGCCAGCGACGTTCGCAAAGACTGGAGCCGAGTAATTGATTCTGTGATCCATGTACGCCCTGCATTTATCAAAAGGACGCGAGATAACATGGTTCTATGCTCCAATGATACTGTACGGCAACTCGTTCGCACCACGCCTATCGCAGCAAACAGTTTCATTGAGGACGATGGCAGTGTGACTCTTTCTATGGTTGATGTTGATCTTGTAGTCAACGCAGATACGATTGAAGCCGCCAAGAGCGAGTTGATCAATGACCTCATTGAATATGCAGAAGAGTACTATCAGAACTTTGAATTATATAGTCGGTCCTCAAATCGTAAAGATCATTTACCTCTGGTCATGAAAGTGTTGACCGCTGCATCTAAAGAGGAATTGGAGGATGCAGTTCAATGCCAAAATGGAAAGATCTAAAACGATATTGTGAACGTGATCACTGGGAACTCTATAAAGAAACTGACCACTATTTCTTCCGTAAGGTTTTAGATGATGGCACTGTCTTACGCACCAAGGTCTCAAAAGGATCGGGAGAAATCCATGGCCATTTGTGGCAAGAAATCTTACGCAAGCAGCTCCAGACAACGCAAGATCATTTCAATGAAGTCATTTGAGAGGTATATCATTCGCTAGAAAGTCCTTTGCTTTTGAATCAAGGCTGGAAGACGACACTCCAGTGACATAAGGGGAGATCATCATGGAGAATAACACTGAGAAGAGAACAGATAATTTCGGTCGCATGAAGGCAATGGATTACCGTGATATGGCCACTTTTCTTTGTTCGCAAGGCTGGCAACTTGGTGATGAAACGCAGTGTGAGGAGTGGCTTAGATCTGAATATGGTTTTGATGGTGAGCTATGACGCTCACAAACAATAGGCGTGATTCTTCTAGTCTTGAAAAGCAGAAGAATCACGCCTATATTGATGTTCAGTGAGTGATGCAGATATGGTGTTGACGAGAATGTTCAGCTGATCTCAGGATTCATCAGAATTGCGAAGGCATAATTCGAAAATCAATTCTAAAGAGTAATCACGAAGCAATTGAGCATTACTTACTTTGAGAAAATTGATCGGTATCCCATACCGCTTGAATTGCCGATCCGCAGCAATCCTCCTGATTGCGGCCTGAAGTATCTCGGGCTTATACTTCAAAACCTCTTCGCTCAGCTCTTCCCATGAGCCATATAGGTATCGTGGCAAACCCACTATAACGCGGATACGATCAAATGTTGTTTCATCGTTGTTCTCCGGAATACGTTCATAGATAGGGGGCCCAATATGCTGAACCAAACGCTCAAACTCTGATGGTTCCACAGGTGCTGTTGTCGTCAAGTTTGTTTTCAAAAAGATTTTGATGCAGTCATCAAGTGTCATGTCTACCTGAAAATGGGTAGCCGCTTTGTTCCAGACAGTTAGGTTAAAGCAACTCTCACCCCTAACTTTGAAGAGGGAGAATTTCAATCGTGATTCATAGGGGAAGAGACTTGATGTTTTATCCAAGGAATAGATACAGAATGTATTAAAATAGTATGTTTTTCCGTTTCGTTGTCGAATCGGGGTGTTAAGAATTCCTTGATCGATCAAAAACTCATGCACCATAGCAACGAGTTCTTCTTCCGTGAGGCTCTGAAGATAGTCATCCATATAGGGGAGAAGGAACTTCTCCACATTACTGTCCAGTGGAGAAAGTGTTGTGAACTGGCCGACAGACCTTTCCCATTGTTTTGGATCAATGAATGAGGGAACCCAGAGAGGTTCGCCGGCTAGTTCATCTACTTGCTGGCGATTTGTATTCATATAATACCCACGCTTATCAACTATACGCACCAGATTATAGCCTTGCTTGCGTGGTTTTATCAAGAGTGGTTTCCCTATAATTCCATCTTTAATAAGTTGCCTGGAGATCGTCTTCGAGGCGATGCTCAAGGCACATCCTCTGCCAGTCGATTTATCAATAACCACGACCTTATCACCTCCCTATGAATTCATATGAGGGTGTCAGCCCTCGACGCCGCCTTTGAAGTTATAGATCATGCCTCCTGCTCCTTTTTGAGTTCGCGCTTATACTTGTAGTATGTGTTTCGTGCTATACCTGTCAGCTTAATCATTTCAGTATCAGTGAGAGTCCCATTGAAATCTTGAGATCTCTTCAGGATCAGTTCCTTTGCGATCAGGCTTTTCTGGGTGACGACCGATGCACCCTTTTGACGGCCAATTTGCTTTCCGTTCAATCTAGCAGTTTCTATTCCCTCACGCGTGCGCTGGTGGAGATCTTCAACTTCCTTCTCTGATTGTTCAAATGCGAGCCGGATCTGCTCCTTGGCCAACTCCATGAGGTATCTGTTGACACCTTCCAAAATGAAGTCCACATTACTGCCCGTGAGCTTGATATTGCTTTCTAAGGCAGTTTTATAAGTTTCAGTGTTGATATGCGGCTCTTTGAGGAAGACAAGAGTGATTCCCTTTTCATACAGTTCTTGATAGGCAGCGAATCCTTCTTCAGCATTACCGCTCATACGGGATACACTATCAAAGATGATTGTATCCCCCGGCTGAATGACGCGCATAAGTTTCTGCCATTCCTTCCGATCAAGCCGTGTTCTGGTGAAGACCTCTTGGACGATTACTGCGTCTGGATACAATGCTTTGATATTCCGGATCTGCCGTTCTATGCTTTGTTTCGGCTTTGAAATTCGACAATAGCCGTACCTCATGACATATACCTCCGTATCATTGAAAACCATCGTTCATCTTGGTATTAGTTAGATACGATAAAACACATTCCAGAACAACAGATTTTGATACATTTCTATGGTATGTCTACTTTGATACTCTGCCTGTTGATAAGAATGGCCGGCAGAACCGCTCAGTTCCACCGGCCATGTATAGCTTCACTGGGTCAATTATAATTTCTGTTCATGCTCAAAGTTGTAGTGTCCTACTCTTAGTAAGTATTATAATCAATGGCCAGAGTTGAATCAAGCATCTTCTTGATATAAAACCACCACAGTGTTGTAGAATTAAAGTGAGAAGCTGCCATGTTCCTTACCATTGATTGCATAAGTGAACAGAGTGCCCTTGATCACAGCTGCGAAATAACCGGATCTACTATACTCGGAAGCATAGTACTTGTCAATCAGTTCCAAAGTCTCACGCAGCTGCAACATCGCAGCAAATTCATGCTTACAATTATAACTGCAAAAGCAGTTGCAGGTCAAATGGCGGATTTCTCCATCATAATACTCAAATTCTACCTCATAGGGGACTGTACCCTGTACAATGGCATAGCCACGGTGCTCGTCAATAGAAATGTACCGAACACGATTCTCAATGTAGTAGTCTTGGCCTCGGTTGGCGATCTCATTGCTGATTCTCATGCTCTTTAGGTCATGCAGGTTGAATGATGTGTCATCGCCCCCAATGACAAACTCCTCATCATCTTTGGATGGAGCTCTGAACCAGCGAGCCACCTTATCAGCCGGAATAGCATTGCGGTCGAATGTGACAAAGTGGGAGGCAGCCATGAAGAACTGTCCGTGGACGGTTGTGTCTACAAGGGCAATGACACGCTTATAGTCTGACAGCTTGATTTTGAAGTTGTAAGTCACCTCAACTACCCGCCCAAGTAGTCCTTCAAGTTTGCCATCAACATATACCATATCTCCACTATGCAGATCAAACTGATTGTTATAATAGGTCAGGGTCATATTTCGGCCAGAGAAGAACACCTCCACAAGAGATTTTCTCGGCGCTGCTGGCTGCTTCAATTCAGGTTGCACCTTGTAGTCATCATAATCATTATCCACACCTGCGGAGAAACCAATCTTAAAACCCATCTCAATGCCTCCTCGTGCTTTCCATTCTTGATGTTGCCATATTACTACAATATCTGTCCAATAATCATCCCTATTTACTGAGCAGGGAACCTCATAGGGAGCATTTCTAATTATAAAGAATGCAATTGATATTTCAAACGGCATAGATATCGGGTTGTCTCAATTCGCAAGATTTTTATTCAACGATAAAGAAAAGCCTCTGGATTTCCAGAGGCTTTCTTGTTGGTGGGCCAGGTTGGAATCGAACCAACGGTGTATCTTACGTCACGGTTTTACAGACCGCTGCAATCGCCAGCTATGCGTACTGACCCGTATGGTGGAACCGGCTGGAATTGAACCAACCACACCCTGAGCTTCAATCAGGTGCTCTACCAACTGAGCTACGGTTCCATGTGGCGGAGAGCGCAGAATTCGAATCTGATACCTTGTAAATGGTACGATCCGCTTAGCAGGCGGTCCCCAGTCCTCCTGGGTTCACTCTCCAAATATTATGGCTGGGGCGGCTGGATTTGAACCAACGAATAGCGGAGTCAGAGTCCGCTGCCTTTCCACTTGGCGACGCCCCAATATGGCAGGGGTAGAGTGACTTGAACACCCAACACACGGTTTTGGAGACCGCTGCTCTTCCATTTGAGCTATACCCCTATATGGTGATGCCAGCGGGGATCGAACCCGCAATTTCCAGCTTGAGAGGCTGGCGTCCTAACCAGTTAGACGATGGCACCATATGGAGACCCACGCCGGACTCGAACCGGTCATTGCAGCCGTGAAAGGGCTGTGTCCTCACCGTTTAGACGAGTGGGCCTTATGGCAGGGAGGCGTGCTCCCTGCAAATCAAGCGACCGCGTGCTTCGCGATCACCAGAATATCATCAATACGCACACCTAGCAATGCAGCCAGTACGACAAGATTGTCTACCGTGGGGAGTGCAGTACCGTTTTGCCATTTGTAGATTGCCTGCGGGGAATTGAAGCCAAACGATGATTGGAGATCATGCACGGATAGTCCAGCAGCTTTCCGCAGTTTCATGATATTGGCTCCTGTCAACGCAAGATCTATCGTCGGAATGTCCACCATTGAACACCTCCTCTCTGATATGCTGCCCAGCTTCGGGCGTGAAAAAGCCGCTTGTCTCATATCCAAGACAAGCGGCTTCCATAATCAGAGAGGATGATACCTGAAGTCGGGTCAGGGAATCAATCCAATCATACACTTCTGCTTATCTCGATATGAGCGTGCTTCGCTAAAGCTATATTCCTCACTCTGGAAGATAGCCTGCTGCCACTCGCTCATATAGAAGATAGCGGAAGAGATGTTCTTCATGACTCGCGTTCCTTTCTGCAAAGTAGTTGTTCTTGGTTTCTGACTGTACTATACCACAGATTTCATCCCTTGTCATTCAACTTGTGGTATAAATTCGCTTCTGGCATAGTCCATCAGAGCGGAATGATTATTGATGACTCTCTCATCAATAACTGCAAGCAGGCACTGATCAAGTGCTGTTCCAATCTCTCTTCCACGGAGTCCCAGGCAAATCAAGTCAGTTCCGTTGATAGCCAGTTCCTTGAGAGAAAAGCACGTTGCCTCCTGTAAAATATCATCTAACAGCTGACCAGCCTCATAATACTCCTCTATTCGTCCCATACAGATAGTGGACTGTCCTTTGGTATCTGCGATATGTAGATCAAGAATCTGCTTGACTGTACCCGCTCCCAGCTTACTCATCAGACGCTTCACAGACTTTTTCTCCGGTGCAATAGGTAAGTCGTGGTATCTGACCAGAACCTTTATCTGTTCCTTACTTGCATTGTCGAAACGAAGTCGCAATAGGATACGCTCTGCAATAATGGCGCTCTGCTTAGCATGACCATAAAAATGGCCAATACCGTCATCAGACATAGTAAAGCATAAGGGTTTCCCAATATCATGCAGGAATGCCGCCCAACGAAGGATCGGGTCAGCAGCGATGCTGTTTATGACAGAAATGGTATGGTTCCAAATGTCTCTATCGTGATGAGGATTATACTGATCAAATCCGAACATTGGCTCAATCTCCGGAATTGGGATAGCAATAACATCTGCAAACTCCTGAAGCACTACATATGCCCCTGAGCCGCACAGCATTTTCGATAGTTCCACCTGGATACGCTCTACAGCAATTGTGCGAAGAAGTCCCTTGTTTCGATGGATAGCCTCCGCAGTCTTTTCCTCAATTCTCATACCAAAGTTTGATGCAAATCGAAGTGCTCTCAGGATTCTTAGCCCATCCTCTTGAAATCGTTGGTCTGGATCGCCGACACAGCGAACCACACCATTTTCGATGTCTCGCACTCCTTCATTGAAGTCCACAATACCAGTATGAGGGTTATACGCCAAGGCATTTATAGTAAAGTCCCGGCGTCCCAAATCCTCTTCCAGACTGCGAGTGAAACTCACTGTGTCAGGATGTCGCCCATCAAGATACTTTCCATCAATCCTATAAGTAGTGATTTCAATAGGTTCTTGATCAATAACGACAGTTACTGTCCCATGTTTCAAGCCTGTTTCTATCAGGTTATATCCAGCGAAAACCTGCTTGACCTGTTCAGGAACTGCATTCGAGGCTATGTCCCAGTCGTTGGCTGCTGTGCAATCACGAACATAGTCCCTAACAGCACCACCAACAAGATACGCCTCAAAGCCAGCTTGCTCCAAGTCCGTGATAACCGTATTTACTTGTGGTGGTAGAACTATCATATATCATTTCCCCAATTCAGATAAGAAGAGCGCATCCAACTCGTCCCAGCTCTGGATCTCCTCGGGCGGCATCTGTCTAATTGTTTCTCGCACTTCCCTGATGCTATCATCCAGATACTTATTGATTTTATCAATGCGCGGAATCATTTTGACTTCTGGAACATTCATCTTTAATTCCAGAAGTTCCGCCACTTCGGCCTTTATGCTACGGTCCAACTGACTCTCAACAAGCTCAGAGAAGCGCATTGGAGGAGGCACCTGTTTTTCTAAAATCCAGCGACACGCGAGTATTGGACGAAGCACATAGAAATACTTTTTGGCCTTAACCATATCACCCTGTAGATACTCTCTATAGTTGCCCTCAGCCATGTGCAAGTAATGCCAAAGGCCACTCTTGGAAGAGAAGTAATGGTGCAGAATTGGCTTGAACTTCTTTACGAAGTCAGTTTGCTTATAGATGATGGGTGAAGAGAACCATTCGAATACAGTGGGGTTAGAGCGGTGTAGCAGGCACAGCGCCTTCTTCAGATCCCAGCCATTCATATCAAGCAAGTCGTTGATTGGCAGTTCGATAACGTCTCTAGTCTGCTCTAACTTTAGATAGTGTTCTATCGGTCTCACATAAATAAATCGCACATCATAGTCGCTGTCCGGAGAAGGAAAACCCCAAGCGCGGCTTCCGGACTCAACAGCCAGAAGAATACGACACTTTTCACTATGCTCGATCTCCATTAGTTTTTCACGAATCAATGTGTCCATTTTGTTCACCTTCTTCCAGAGGTATGCCTGCACTTCTTAGAATTGCAGTGGTAAGTGCATCAAGTAGATAACCGTCCCCATCCTCGGCTGGCTCTCCTAGCGTAGCTTTTTCCGCTTCCGCAGAAAGCCATGCCAAATCAAATGGATTTCTGTCCAGTAACTCAGCCTGCACTTCAGGAGTATCATTCAGAGTCGCAGCGTGCATCCCTGTATTTAATCCTGTCAGGAATACCTGATCCAGAAAATTCTCCATCTTTTCTACATCGAGCTGCCCAATTGCATCGAAATTGTTCATCCTGGCACCTCCTCAGTCCGCTGCCTTGAAATTATAGATAGGCTTGATACAATCCACAATCGTGGCAGTAGGCCCGATTTGGCTGACGATTTCATCCATGCTCTTATAGGCCATAGGAGATTCATCCAGAGTGTCCGGCACGACACAGGTTGTATAAATGCCTTGCATTTCCGCCTCAAACTCCTCCATAGAGAGCGCACCGAAGGCCGCCTTGCGGCTCATCAGGCGGCCAGCGCCGTGTGGCGCTGAACAGTTCCAATCCTCATTCCCCTTGCCGATGCACAGGAGGCTGCCATCTCGCATGTTGATGGGAATCAGTAACTTCTCTCCGGCTTTTGCAGAAACGCTACCCTTGCGCAGAATCATATCATCTGTGTCAATGTAGTTGTGAATAGTGGTAAACTCATCCACACGGGTCAATCCCATGCACCGGAGTATCACATCCGTCATTGCCTTTCGGTTAAGCGTAGCAAAGTGTTGCACGATCTTCATGTCATGGATATAGTCCTCAAACAGTCTTCCTTCCACATAAGCCAAATCTTTGGGAATTTCCAAGTGATGCTCTTTCTTCAACTGCTTGATGGTGCTCTCAATCTCCTTCTGGCGTCCCTGCGCCTTCAGTTCGGTAATCGCCTGCTGGATTTGGTAGTTTGCACCGCCCCACAGAGCACGCCGTCCTTCATCCTGATAGAAGTTTGCAACTTCAGTACCAAGGTGGCGGCTACCGGAGTGGACTACCAGATACAAAGATCTGTCGCTACCACGATCAACTTCAATGAAGTGGTTGCCGCCACCCAGGGTTCCGATGCTGCGGCGAGCCCGGTCCAGATTAACCAGATTAGCACATCGAAGTGCAGAAAGGTCAATCTCCGCATTCAACGCGTGAGGAGTATCACGCACTTCGCGCCCACTGGGGATATACTCCCTAATGACCTGATCCAGCTTAGCGAAGTCAATCTCCGTCTCCTGGAGGCGAGTGGTTTCCATACCACATCCAATATCGACTCCAACCATGCCGGGGACGATTTTGTCCGTGATTGTCATTGTGGTACCAATAGTACAGCCCTTGCCGGCATGAACATCCGGCATGATGCGGATTTTGGAATTTGCAAATTCCTCCCGGTCGCAGACGGCCTGAATTTGTTCTCTAGCAGTTCCTTCTATCGTTTCACAAAAACACTTTGCACAGTTGTGAAGTCCAGTTACTTCAATCATTTTCAATCTCCTTATATTGGTATCCTTCACCTAATTCAAAGATTGGTACATCTGGATATTTGCTACGAATCTCAGCGATAGAGAGATAATCCGAATAACAGATACCTGGTTTTCCAATCGCTTCGGCTTTCATAAAATCCCTACTATTTGCTGAAAGTGCATATTTGAGGCGGTCATCAAAGCGGCCACATACGCTGCACTTGCGACCCCAGCGATAGCCGAGAAAGGACTTCACAATCACTCTCTCATACTGATGCTTATGGTCTGCGCGCTTGCTACTGTTTGAGATCGATGCAGTTTTAGACTTCTTCCGATGCCGTAATTTCTCGTCAATAACTTTTTCGTGTTCTCTCATATTTCCTCCAGATTGGGCAATAGGCCAGTAGGCTGCGCCGAAGACAGCGCTGCCATACCGGCCCATGATTATGTTAGGATGCCCGTCTGCCCAGGATTGCGCTCAGTTGTGCGAGCAGATCTCCAGATCCATTCAGGTTGATGTTGCCGACATTACCGCAGATCCGCTCAATGTACTCCAACTCTTTGAGCCGGTAGAGTGTTTGGTTCTCTTCCATCAGTTTCGCAGTATTGAGTAGGGATCTGGTGGAGGCAACCTCTTCTCTGCGGGTAATTACGCTTGCCTGAGCACGCTTTTCAGCAACCAGTACAGTATTCATGATGTCACGGATCTCTCCAGGGAGAATGATGTCCTTAACACCGCCATCCACAATTTCTAGGAACAGCGTGGGGGCCTTCTCCCGGAGCTTCTGAATTACATACTGAGAAATCTGATCTTTATTCTCCAGAATCTCATCCAGCTTTTGTTTTCCGACATACTCCCGCATTGCAAGTTGGGCCGCAACATGCAACTGCTCAGAGTAGTCATCGATTTCCGTCAGCACCTTCACATAATCAATGATACGGTAGTTACAGACAAAGTTGATACGCAGGGAAACCTTATCTTGGGTCAGGATCTCCTGGCCGGTGATGTTCATCTGTGTCAAACGAGTATCCACAATACCGACATCAACTCGGATGTTATTCTTCCAGAAGTAGTATGTACCCGGTTCCAGAACAGACTCAAACTTCTGATTGAAGTACAGTCGTCCTCTCTGATACTCGGAGATCTCCACTTTTGTGTAGAAGGAAGAGGGGATCAACATGAAAATATACGCAGGAACGCTGGAATCAACAACAGGTGTAGACACATCGACCATCTGGAAGTCGTGCTTATGTTGACCAGCGAAGAAAGCGTACTTGCCCTGGCGCAGAGCATGTACAAACTTGCCATCTACGAAGTGGAGGGCCATTTGCTGATCTCCGACCTCGACAACGGAAACTTGCCGTGCGATCTCCGGGGCCTTCAAGAGGGTTTCCAGCGTGCAGGTATCAGATGTCAGCTGCCCCTCCGCACTCAGCAGTTCAGCATGGCTATCCCCAAACAGGTGATATTTGCCAGCTTCCAGCAGTTTAACAAACTTGCCATTCTTAGAGAGCAAACCCTTCTGATTTTCTTTGACGATAATCTTCTTCATATCTGTAACCCTCCTCAAAGGTGAATGATACTTGTGCTTTCCCAGAATGAGCAAGAGCGGCTGAGAGTTTGAGTACAGCAGCAAACCGGCGGAAAGACGGTTCTTCTGGCCGGAGTGGTACATATACGGTATCTGCTTTCAGGCAAGGCTCAAGCTCATCGCTTTGGATCTGGTGGCATTCGCTGATTCCAGATCTTCAGCACGGGAAAGCTCAGTTGTAGCAATAGTTCGTGTCGTGTGTGAAGCACGATTGACTTTCTGCCTGTTAAGGCGTACCAATCCAACTGGCAAGCGTTTTCAAGACGCAAGGCGGGAGTCGAACCCGCAATTTGAGGGGAGTTGCACCCCGTCGCATACACGACTGCTACTCGCAGAGTCTCTGGCATACACTTTGGAACATCCTCGTGCACCGCTGTGAAGGACCGAAGCCAAATCACATACATAAGAAACTTTGCAAGCATAGAATACCAAAATCTGCATCTGTGTTCACGGAAAAAAAGTTGCGAACTCATTTTAGAGTCCGCAACTTTGCTGTTTTGTAAGGCGTTTTTTCACCAATTCTATGAAGTTGTGAGGAGCAATGACCTTAATCATAGGACCGAAAGAAAGAACACGGATTAAAAGCTCCGTTTCATCATCCTTCTCATAGTGGAGAGTCACTTGATAAGAGCGGTCGTCAAGGCGAACCGTTTCCTTCTCAAAATGCGAAAAATGAAGCAGTATCCGCTCTAAGGCATTTCGCTCGTCAACGAGGCGGAATACCAACAACCGCTGCCTCGGTTTTCTGAAGACGTGTATGTCCGACTGCTCCATCAGTGTGCAGTCTTTGATCCTTGCAATGTTAACCGTGTAAGCACTTCTGTTCCCGGACCCAAGCACACGAAACTTATCGTCCTTAGCAGAGTATTCGATTCGATAGGGCATAATGATATGTGTATGGGGTATTCCCGTATGGCTGTCAAATCGAATCTTAACCCAGCGTTTCTCCTTGATTGCCATAAGAAGCTTGTGGAACACCTTTACATACGTTGGGTCATCATAGGGATCACCATCTAAGTACTGATCGTACCATATGATGTCGGACGGATCAAACAACGGTTCAACATCCTCCAGGCCAACCGAGTTTGGGTTGAAAAGAGCAATTCGCTTGTCCTGAAGCAGAGCTTTCAACCACTGCCGCTGAAGCGTAGTAAGTGGCATAGAAGGCTCATGCTGAATAGGTGTCGTCATATCTGGGAGCAGCAGTGGCCATTTCTCCTTCAAGGAGGCTGGAATCGTAAGGTTGCTCTCAGCAAATGCCTTACTTTGAACGATGTCGTTCAGCATCTGGCCTGTTAAGCTATTCCGTGTCGCTTCTTTCAAGATAGCGGCTACGACATTATAGTAGCTGCTGTAGATCTCACTGAACAGCATCGTCATCACCTCCGTACATCCGGATCATAGCGTCGAGATCCGCATAGAAAGTGTCCACTACGCTCTGATTACTACATTCGAGCTTAATAATGCGGCCAATGAATGTGCGGAGCCAGGGGAGCATTTCCGCTGCATCATAGACATCCGCAGAGAAGAGATATGTGTTTTCATCAATTTGCTGAACTCTACCGTTGCGCTTTTCACGCTCCAGGCGCTGAGGAATATGACCCTCACCCTCATCCACACGGATAGTCATTTCGATGTGATCCATACTGTATCCTGGGCCAACAGACACACCCCAAAGGTGATCTCGGAACTTATTGAAGTATCCTGCATAGACTTCGTGTTTCTTTTCCACATTGCCGGGGACTACCTTGCGAATGGTATCAACACGAATAAAAACCAGATGCCGAACTTGATAGGCGTAGCAGAGGAGGTACTGGCGGCCAGTCTGAGTGCTGGCATAGATTTTCAAAGGGTAAACGGTGCGCTCCCGTATATTGCCACTCCGGAGCCCCTTCACGCTCAACTCAGTAACCCGGTGGTTACGAATCGCTGATAATAATTCACAGAGGACCTGACTGTCTATTGCATGGAGGATGTAATGGTGCTTAAATCCAAAATAGTCTGGCTGGACCTCGAACTTGTCCAGCAGATAAGATCCGATCACTCCTACTGGATCTGCTTCTGAGTAAAAAGCAATGGCGTCAAGCCAGCAGTTCAGATCCACCTTCTCCTCAATACACCGGTACCATACCTCACGGCCACGCTTTTCACTCACCAGGAGTCCTAGTGTTTCATATTCCTTGAGTTTCTTTCTAACCGTCGATTCATCAAAAGGATGCTCGTCCGGAAACTTTGAGAGGTAATCACTCACAATGCGCTCCACGATTTCCTTTGAGGTCTTCTCCTGGCCATCGGCCAAGATGTCCAGAATGTAGAAGTGGAGCGTAATGTCCTTGTCAGTAAAACTCTTGGCCTTAAAGGACTTGTACAGCGGATTATGAAGGATTGCTCGGCTGTCCAGCGACAGGAAAACACTTTTCCCATTCGGATTCTGGTGGAAGGACATATAATCCCCCAACCAGCTCTCCACTCGACGTCGCTCATTATCGTAGCTGCGGGCGCTCTTGGCATCATATTCGTCTCGGCTCTTGAAGCCATAGACATAGAACTGACGCATATAGTCGCGTATGCGCTCGTAGTCTTTGACCAACTCACTATATGCCACAGTTGCGCCCTCCTTTTCACAAAACTATGTTGATGATATTATTCGGTGCATCTTTTGTTCTGAACCATGCGAATCAAACTCCGCACAATTACATAAACAACGACATAAATACCCAGAGAAATTCCAAACTTAATTGCTTCATTCTTCATATAGATTTTCCTTTCTTACCATGCCATCAAAGGCAAGTATATCTTCACGTCCAAGAGTCTCCCGGATTAGATCGGACACTTGGTTTAGAAATGGGCAGGGCGAAGGAATCAATGGGCCATGATACTCGCTCCGACCAGTGGCTGCGGTTATTTCGAGGTGCCAATCACCGCAATCAGTTACAAAATCCTCAACATAGCTATCATTGAAAAATTCCGCCAACTGATTTACTAACGGGCCAGCTGCATCTGAAGCGATATGTAGCCGCTCCAAGCAAGTACACTTATACCTGACCCCATCGTTAAAGCAGTACTTAGAAAACCAAATCCGACCATCTGAGGTTATTGTAAGGTGCTGCTCCACTTCTGCGGCAGGTTCCGGCCACGGCCCATAGCCGAAACAGTTTGATATGAGCCGAATCCGTTTTATTTTCTCGTAATTGACTCCCTCATCGGTGTTGCTCATTGTATTGTCCTCGTCCCAGTGGTCATAACTTTTTCAACAGCGTAGGGAGCTGTTTACGCCCCTTCAGGATACGGTCTTCAGTATCGATGCCATTGTCAGTTTGCTGAATATCGATCCGAGCCACCTCTTCGCCTGTTTCAACCGCAAAAATCACAAAGGCATTATTTTCACAGGAGACATATTTATCGGAATAGAGGAGGCGACGGCCGTTGTCATCACGGTCGATATTTTTCTTATCAATTTCAAAGAGGAACGGCTGTCTGGTATTAGAAGACCAGGAAATCTCCGTCCACATGGCAAGCATCTCGTAGGGTTTCCTTTTGAACTCATACCAAATGTACTTTCCATACCTACCGAGGCGGAAGGAAGGATATTTAATGTAGTAGTAGCGCCAATCAAATAGGCTGTTCACTTCGCATTCGGTGATGTAGTTCTGTGTTATGTTTTGAAGCACCTCATTTGTGAATGATTCAGACTGTGCCAGCAGTTCAATGAGAGCATCATGGGTATTCTCATAACCTCTATTCGCACTTTTGTGGAAGAGATTCCGCCAAGCTGCATCAATGAAAGAAGACCCGAGTTGGTGGCGCCAACCATTTCTTTCTGTCTGACCATAATTACCAGCCACTAACAATGCACAATCGACTGCATCCCAATCACATGCGAGCAAAGATTCAAAGCGGGAAAAGTAGTCTGGATGATCGAGGCCAACAATGCTGATCTGACCGTAAAGTAATTCATGGTCTTCCAACTTGAACAGAGACTCCTCCAGTTCTGGGTGTCCAGCACACCAATCCAGCTTAGCCTGTTCCTCCTGAAGCTGAAACTGGTTAAAGTTCTTTTCAACACTGATGTCAATAACACCAGCTACCATAATGGAATCAACTTGGCGGAGAATAGCAGGCATTCTGTTGCCGCTACTTCTATTCTCACTATCACTGATCTCATCTTCCGAGTTCTGCACAAGGTTGTTCACGATTCGTAGCCTTCGAATAAACTGATTTTCAGTAATGGTGTCCCTGTTTATCAGATAGATCACGATAGCATAGAGAAGAACAATCCGATTCAAGGGGAACTTGCGGTTTCTTACACCCACAATTTCGGAGTATGTACGAAGGCAGTCTTCGAAAATATCGATAGCATACCGGTCATCGATTTTAATTTTGCCGGCTTCGTGCTCATGGGTGAAATACTGCGTTAGGAAAGCATCCGGCGTAGTGCTATCCAAATCACACCAACAGTCAAACATCTTCTCCATGAGCAACATATTCTCCAGTGGAGATTCCGCAGTGTCGCTGAAGTACTTTTCCAACAGATCAAACTCATCGCCGCTCTGACCCTGGGGGGAGCCTCCGGATCTATAACAGAGAATATCACATATGAATCGGAAATAGCGCAGGAACTCATCGTCAATTACATTATCGTCGCCACGGTAGTACCAGAGCATGTCCGTCCAGGTGAGGTCGATTTTATGCATCAACCTCTTTGCAACATCCGGATCAACTGCTTTGATCTTGTGCTCCAGTTCTGCTTTGAAATGCTCGAAAAGGGTCAACGGTTTGCCACGAGAGTTCATCTTGATATAAAGTTCGTCAGTTAGGCCCATATCCTTAATTGGCAGAAAATAGAACGAAATTGCGTTGCCGCATAGGCGCTCCCAGAGATCTGGAACAACTGCAAACTTCTCATCAATCGAATCTAACATGGTCAGCATAGAACTAACCGTCTGATCCTTCATCCAATCTAGCGGGAACCATGGTTGATCCACGATCTCTTCGGAGATTTTAGCGGCAAATGAGGGTTCAAAAGAGATAAGTAGATTGCAGAAGTCCCGTGCGCTGTACCTTGTTTCATAACTAAAGCACTTCAAAAACTCATATTCCGAAGGCTCCAGAGCGGCCTTTTTTGCCGCGTACCAGTGGAGCAGGAAGAGTGTTGTCAGGCGCTGCTGGCCATCCAGGGGCGTCATAATGCCACTCTGGTCAATGTCACCATAAATGAAATCCAGAGTGACTGGTGCTTCAGTTACGGCACGGTATAGGGAATCCAAGAATCTCATTCTCACGCGGGCAATATCAGCGCCCTCACGCCCCTGGGCATAGTCTCGCTGAATAATGGGGATGACAATCTTTTTCAGCGGAATGACTTCGCCCTGGTACTCGATTTCTGTGTTAAAAATGTCAGTGAAGGTGTGAAGTGCAGTGGCCATCTCATTCCACCTCCTCTATCACAATAGCGTCCGTCAGATAATCCTTTAGCACGGTATTCATTGCAGCAACATAGGCTTCCCGATCCTTTGCTCCCCAGAAGTGGAGTTGATTATCCGCAGACGGGGTGTAGTACTTTAGAAAAACCATTTTTGTGCAGAATGGAATATACTGGCCAGCCTTGTCCATTTCAATGATTGCATTTCTCTTAACATCGAATGTTGAATTGTTCAGAGCAGCGTTGTCGCTGGTATTGAGCAGTGCAAGATTAGAGATAGAGTGGAGAAACACATTGTTGCCATCGACCGACAGCAGCTCCACAACCTTCTGCTGAAGTGATTCAAATTCATTGCGCTCCAGTCGTTCCTTTTGGATGGCTGCTGCCATCTCGCTGAGCAGACCGACATGATCTCCATTGAGCGCTTCGATAGACGAAGTGTGCAGTTCCAGCCACTTTTTCCAAGCGTCCTGTGTGCGCATACCTTCAGATTGCTGCGCATGGATATGCTCTAAACTCCAAGCTACTTTACGACCTTTTTCATACTTAAACTTGTCGAAGGGGAACCACTGGGTACACGCACCATTTTGCCGGACAGACTCCACATTGAACAACAGAAGCAATCGGCTGATGTTATCGTAGTCAGTTTTCTTCTCGTAAGAGAGCTCGCCATAGTTAGAGTTCCCCTTGAGCCTGATGCTGGCTCTAATCCGAGCATCCAGGTCATCTGCGAACTGCCGCTTTGTTTTATCTTGGGAGTACTGGAAAATCTCATTCAGCGTTGCCGTGTTGGAAGCAATCAGGTATCCAATCTTATGGTACAGAGTATGATTCTCATACCAGTCCTTTAGCAGCAAGAAGGTATTCTGGATCTTCCTCCAGAGAACATCCAGAGGTGTGGTCTTCTGCATCTGGTCAAAGGCAAAATATGTGAAGTACTTCTCTTTGTTGTCAGTCGGGGTATTGGCCATCATGTCTAGAACAAGATCAATTCTTGTCTGGTAGCTTTCACTGGTTCTATTCGTGAGGAAGTACCACAAACTATCATCATGAAGTTCCTTCTCGATATTATCCCAGAGCAAAGAGATTTCTTCCTGCTTTTCACGCTCCAGCCTAGACTGCAAACTCTGAGCCATATCGGCACTGGAGGTATCGCGGCCCCGGCACAGGAACATAGCCTTCACCAGTTCTGCGCTTGTCAGGGGGATCTTTCCGATATTCAGCCGAGTAAACAGTGCAATGGCATCCTGAGACTCATCTACCTCATACCAAATCACTTTGACCTTTTCATCGAAGTATTTATTGATATTTGTGAGGGTTGATTTTTTCTCTTTGGCAGCAAACCATTCGCTAATCGTTTCGTAGGCGTTACAGATAAACCAGAAGTCGATGTTCTCATTCTTACGAGCCATATCAATGTCAGTAAGAAACTCCTGGGACTTCTCTCGTGTTTCATAGGTAATGGAGAATTGAGGTTCGTCCAGGAATCCACCGCTGGCGTTGTGCATATACTTGTAGATGAGATACAGTGTTGTCAATCGCTGCTGGCCATCAATCAATTCATAGGAGTTGCCATTGTTCTTCACTACAATAGGCTGGAGGCAGTAATCCTGATTGCCATTGGTGTAAACATCGTCCAGTAAGCGTTTAACCTCTTCCGGTCCCCAACGGTATCCTCGTTGGTAGGAGGCCACATGGAAGGCTCCATTTATGGCTCCAACCAGTTTTGTTTCTAAGATAATTTCTGCCATAGAAATAATTTCCAACCCTTCTTGCTCATATCCCTAGCTTACTTTTTAGTAGTTGTTATTTCAATGAGTGCCGTGCCAGGTATTCATTCGATATTGGCCGTGCAGAAGATAACTTCTCCGGCACGGCCAATATATCACCATTCACGATCTTGATACGGTGTGTGGTCATACCCTCTCGACCACAAGCGAGATACCAAACGATCCAATCGGGTTCTCCAGAAGCCCTGGAACCATGCTTTTTTGCCGACAAGGCGGACTATTGTTGGGCTGATCGTATAATAGCACCGAATAAACCAACGGCCAAGCAGATGCTCTGCCAAGAAGAAATCCCGGAAGCGGCGTAGCGTCCACACCTCTGGGCAATCATAGGAGCCATACACACATGTTGCAACATAGCAGCCCTGGGTACTGTTGTTACTATAACCACCGAACAGTCCAGGATCACTGGAACCAGATGGCTTCCCAGAAGCGTCATAATGATTGTAACTTCCAAAGAAACCAGATTCGCTATGGCCGGTTTTGCGCCCGTGATTATCATAGTGATTATAGCCGCCGAGAAATCCAGGATCTGTATGGCCAATTTTCCGTCCGCTGGCATCATAATCGGTGTAGCCGCCAAACAGGCCAGGTTCGCTTCGTCCGATTTTATGGCCCTTCTCATCATAGTGTGTATACCCGCCGAAGAAATTTGGTTCGCTTTTACCTCTGTTTCCCATGTTAACCCTCCTCGCTACGTGCCAAGATCTTCTAAATTCTTCTAGATGATTATATCGTAACATAGCAAGTGTACGAAAAACAGGACAGATTAACGAATCCAGAAATGTACTTGAATTCCAATTATGCTTCAATGTCTACGGGCACATTGGATATGCGGTCATGGATGAATAAACTCACGGTATTTCTATTCACTTTATATATTCGTGCAATCTCGCTGATAGAAACATTTTGCTCTCGTAACTCCTTAATTATCGCTTCCTTACCTGACAGTTTTACCTTTGACGATTTCCGACCCTTTGGGCGACCTAATACAACACCTTCAGCCTTCTTCCGTGCAAGCGCTTCTTTTGTCCGTTGACTTATCAGGTTGCGCTCAATCTCAGCAGACAATCCAAATGCAAATGCAAGGATTTTGCTCTGAATATCATCTCCGAGGCGATAACCATCTTTGATCGTCCATACTCGACATTCCTTCATCATACACTGGTGAAGAATTTCCATTATCATAAATAAATTCCTTCCAAGTCGAGACATCTCTGAACAAATGATAAGGTCGCCTTTTTTCACCTTTGCAAGGAGGGTTCCCAACTCGCGTTTATCATAGTTTGTGGTTCCACTAACCGTTTCCTCAATCCACCCATCAATAACAATACCCTGGCTTTTGCTAAACGCCAAAATCTCAAACCGCTGGTTTTCTACAGTCTGCTTGTCACTGCTCACCCTTATGTATCCGTATGTCATCATTCCGCTCCTTTACTGCAATAAAAATAGGAGCGTTTATGTTCAGCAGCACCATGCAGACATGGGGTTTAATGGCTCTGGAAGCTGGACAATCCTTTCACCGATTGAACAGAGCATAAAGGCCAAAATCGAGTCTGTAGGCATCCCACTAAAGGAGTGGAACATATCAATAAACTACGGAATCAAAACTGGTCTAAATGATGCATTTATTGTTGACGGGCAAAAGAAAGATGAACTGATTGCAACTGATCCAAAATCTGCTGAGATTATACGACCGATTCTGCGTGGCAGAGATATTAAACGCTACGGGTATACATTTTCAGATTTGTGGGTGATAACTTCACATAATGGTATACGAGGAAGAAATATACCTCGAATTCATATTGATGAGTATCCCGCGATTAAAGCTCATTTAGATGAATTCTATTCAAAGCTCTGCAAGCGGGCTGATAAAGGAGATACTCCATATAACCTCCGCAACTGTGCTTATATGGACGATTTTTCTAAACAAAAAATAGTATGGGGTAACCTTTGTTTGAATGCTCAATTTGCATATGTTGAGGATGACTATTTTATAAATGCTCCATCCCCAATGATTGTGCCGGGAAGCAAATATCTCTTGGCCGTATTGAACTCCAAGGTAGCAGATTGGTATATTCGCCAATTAGGAGTTACACGCAATGGCGGCTATTTTGAATACAAGCCAATGTTTGTTGAGAAGTTGCCGATACCGCCAGAAACAAGGGAAAGTCACAATTTATTAGAAGAAATGGTAGATAAAATTCTTGCTGCAAAAAAGGGGGGCACTTCGACGGATGAGCTAGAAAACTGCATCGATCAATATGTGTACTCGCTGTATGGCCTTGATCCTAGTGAAATTCGTTATATTGAATCTCAATGAGCACCTTTGTCTACCATTTCCTCAATAAAGTTTACTTCTTCAGAGGTCAAGCCAAAAAGTTTATATATTTCCTGGTTAATTTGCTCGATTAGGCAATGGTCATTCCCGTTGCTTTGCAGAAGTTTATCAAGCAGGTGCGTAATTATAGCTTCTTTATCTGGTGTAGGCTCTGGAATTGGAAGCAATTCAATAAGGTACTTTTTCCATCGCAGAGTCCCCATGCCGGTTGTTGTGCCATATTTTGCAAAAAAGTATTCAGATAATGTAGAATTCAAAAAACATAGGAGGTATTTCAAGTGCTCTCCAGTCATTAAAAATGTAGTTGCTTCTGGATAGTACTCACCGTCAACATCTATAGCAAATTTGGGCTTGTCGGAGATTTCACCCCATACAATCTTCTGCATAGATAAATCGTCCCAATAACTTATGCTGTCCTGTGTCTCGAACCACTTGTTGCTCGTTTTCTTACGAGCTTTTACCTCTATTCCATCAACGATGTGTTTTGCTCCAGTTTGCTCAAGACGCTGTATACCGAACGATAACAAGTGTTCTTTAACCGCTGGATAGTTCTCGATGTCATAATGCCTGCTTGGAAAAGTAGAAATTAGCCAGAGATCTGCGTGCTCATAACTATATCTTTTAATGTCTCTGCCACGCAGAATCGGTCGTATTATTTCAGCAGACTTTGGATTTTGGGAAATCAACTCATTCCTCTTGTCGCCAGAAATGATAAATGCCTCGTTACATCCAGTTAGGATTCCGCGATTGATTCGTACATTCCAATCTTTAAGTCTGATTCCCGCTGCCTCAATTTTCTGTTTAATTGCTGCTTCAATTGATGACAAAATTGTCCAACTGTCAGAGGATGTAAAACAAGTCATATTGCTGTTCTGCTGAACATAAACGCTCAAATTACTCGAACACTTTTCCCGGATAATACACGAAGCAGTCTTACTCATATTCTGGGCCTTCTCGAACAATAGAATATTTACATCTACTGTTGCAGATTCGAATATTTTTTGGCCAGCGAAATCGATCAAAATTTTAGGGTTAGTGTTCACAGCGAAGAACTTTCTCAGTTTTTCTCCGTATCCTGCCCGCATCCACTTATTGCTCGTAATAAAGGCTAGAACGCCATTGGGATGAAGTAACCGATAACCCTTTTCATAGAACAAGCAGTAAATGTCACCGGTCTTAGCGAAGGTCTGATAATCCTTATCTGCATACTGATCGCCAAGTTTCTCGCCTGTTTCAGCATTGATTTCCTTTTGAAGTTGAATGTAGGGAGGATTGCCGATTACAATGTCAAAGCCTCCTTTTTCACGGAACACACGAGCAAAATCAAGTTGCCACAGTACATACGGCTTTGAGGCCAAACGAGTCGAGTCAGAATACCGTTGCATCGTTTCATCGGAACATCCCTCTAATTGAGAGGAAATCACTAGATTGCGCAACGACTCAATTTCCTCTTTGAGTTGTCTTTTCGTATCTGTGTTATCACAGAGGAATAATTTGTTCTGTTTATCAATTAGTTTTCTGACAATTGAATCAAATCGTCCCGAACTCAAATCAGTCTGATATGTATCATTGCCTAGCAAATCGCTTTCTTTAACCAGAGGAATACCATCAAACTCATCGTTCAAGCTATTACCACATACTATATTACTTTCAAGGTTGGGCAAAGGAAGGGGATTTCTATGCCCCTCCAGCTCATTCTGCGCGGTAGGATTGATTTCATCATCAATAACCAGAGCTAACCAAAGTCGTAATTGAGCGATGTCAACCGCAGAGGGCTCTATATCGGAGGCAAAAATGCAATTCTGGATTGTGTCCCTTTTTAGAATGTATGGGGACCGGTCAACTTGATACATGAAGCGAATATCATACGGCTTCATGGTAATGGCCTTATATGCGGAAATGTTCTGACGTGCTCTGACAATCTCGTTGAGCATACCAAGAGGAAATGCACCTGACCCGACGGCGGGATCTGCAATGCGCACATTCTTCAATGCAATATCAATGTCTTTTAATTTGTCTACCACAACTGAACCAGTATTGTCAATTTTGTAGAGGTTATCAGAAATGTACATTCCGCCATTGCCTTGGCGTTTTTCTTTCGTGGTGTCTTCATCCTTCATAAGATCGCCGTATAGGATAAAGTCACGAATATCCGATTCCGTAACATCTGGAACAGCACTCGTAAGATAATTGATTAGGCTCTCCTGACACATATAATGAACAATCTCACGCGGGGTGTAAAAAGCGCCTTTTGATTTTCGATCATTAACTTCCAGCAGGTTCTCAAAAACCTTGCCCAGCATTTCGGGGTCAATGGCTACTTCACGCTCCATCGGCTCATCTTCGCTCATTGTGAAGTTGTATCGATCAAAAATATCAAGGATGCCGTCGGCATCTCTACCCTTAGTCGATACGTTAGAGAATACTTCGTTTGGAATGGAGAATTCGTTGTGCTCCCAATCATAGCCATCAATAGGTTCGAACAGACCGCCGGACAAGAAGGGGATACGGCAATGCAGGGCTGGACAGTAGCCCTGTTCACCACGATTACGGTTTAGAGCATCGTAAAACAGAGGCTCAAGAATATCATTGTAGAAATTTACGTGCTTGCTTTCTGCAAGATTAAAGAGCCTTCGCATAAAATCTCGCGGACCGGTACCCCATGGATTTCCTTTAACACATTGGGCAAGTACTTCTTCATCAGAATCGCTAATGCGCTTTAATCCTGCGTTGGATACATGATATGTACCATCGCCAACAGGACGATAGACAATAGGAATCAGTTCCCGTGACTTAGCACCACGGGCAAAGAAAGCATTTTTATATTCTTTTTCAGTCAGTGTATTCGGCCATGCTTTTACTCCGAGCCAGCCCTTTTTCTGTAAAAAATACAGAAATACAATCTGGCCCATAAGTTTTTTTGCAAATTGAGCTGACGTGAAGTTGTGCTGTTCGGCCTCAATTCTAAAGTCCTCAATAGATTCCAGTTGCTCACGCAGCTGATGGAACTTTTCGCAATACAAATTGAAAAACTCATCCGTCACTTTCTCGACACTGAAGGCTTCTTCCAGGTCATCCAAAGTAGGGTGTTCAGGATTGGCAGCGCTATCTGCAATAAAGCGATAGAATCGACTAATTGCCGTATGGCATGGTTCATCCTGACCAACTAAGTATGAATACCTCTTCGCTGGTGTAAGGCTTTCAGCGGCCTTCAACCGGCCATTTTCAATCTTCATCTCATAATCCAGACGGACAAGAGATAATCTCCACTTTGGTTCGCCCTCGGTGTAAAACGCAATAAATGCAGCATCAGCGTTTCCATTTTCAATCAGTTTCTTTGCGTAACTACGCTGTGTACTTCTAGCGTTTTCAACATAGCCAGCTTTTTTCAACTGAACAGCCATCACGACAATCTTCTTAGTGTCCGGCGTGATGAAATTCCCGATATGAATGGAGCCTTCAATATGAGATGAAAAGTTGGTGAACTCTTTATTGAAGTTGTCCGGGGAAACAAAGTGGATATTGGGGAAAATCTCTCTTACAAGGTCAACAAAGTTCTTAGTGCTGTATTCGCTGCGCAAGATTGCTTCAATTTTATTTACAACGGCATTCATTAAACAGGGCCTCCTTCTCTGAGGTAGCATGAAAGGATAATTTGCTTTTCACCATCAATTTGCGCTTGGCTGTTCTTTTTCTCCTCAAAATATGTCGTTGGCACAAGTTTCATAATTTCATAATAGAGTTCCAACACATCGGTTACTATGGAACTCTTTTTTATGACATCCTTAGAAACCTTAGCAGGGATCTCACCGTTTTCCCACAACGTAATCAATTTACTAATAGTTTCTTCCTGTACGTCCGTAAAGCGAGGGTCAGCCTTGATTGCCTTTAATAGACGAATGATTTTTGCATCATTACCGGCTACCATAACCTTCTCGGTGGTTACTTCTTCCTCGGCAACAAGCATTTCATCGAAGCCTACATTATTCTTCTCAAAGTGTTGGTAGTATTCACCAGCTACTGTGACAGTTTGTTCTTCTGGTTCTGCTCGAATGAGATCAATAGCCTGCATAAAGGAGAGCTGCTGTGCTTTATCACCACTACTCACGAAAAATGTCTTCAAGGCACCTTTTCGGATGAAAGTCACCGTAGAATTGGTTTCTACTTTATCAGAGTATTTACCCGCTTTCGCCTTCTTAGGAAGCCGCTTTATCAGAGAGAACAGTTTCGGATCATTATCACGGATTTGACGGATGATTCCCAAGTATGCTAGTTCAGGGTTTGTACTTTGCTCTTCTCCATCTAGGTCGGAGGTCAGGTCAGAAAACAACTTTTTGGAGGAGACCTCCTCTTCATCGGAGAGATACTTGAAGTCCTCTCCGAGAGTATCATGGAAGGATTGCAACTTTTCCAGAATACGTTCTTCCAACGGCATTTGCTTCTTGCTCTGAGCAGTCGGGAAGAAGTTAAAGACATAGATTCGGTCATGCTCTGTACCAACACGATTGATACGACCAACTCGTTGCATAATTCGGGTCGGATTCCATGGAAGGTCATAGTTCACCAGAACATTTGCACGGTGAAGGTTAATACCCTCAGCAAGTACATCCGTAGTAATTAGTAAATCGTATTTATTGTTATCCTTGTTCTTAAACTTCGGATTAAAACTATCTTCAATCTCAATCTTAAGCGCAGGACTACTCTGGCCACTATAATACACAATCCGATCATGGTAAATACTTTGTAATTGACTATAAAGGTATTCAGCAGTCTCCATCGATTCAGTGAAAACGATCATCTTTTTCCCCTTCATCAGAGGATTCGTAGATATATTATGTCTAAATTCTTCGAGTTTTGGATCTACCTTAATCATCGACCAGATGAATTGTAAAGATTTCAGTTGTGCTAGATCGGCTTCAAGGTCTCGAATAAACTGTGAAGAAAACTCTTTGGTTTCGAACTCCATAATATCCTGCTGCTCAAGCAGGTACATCAGTTTTTTCGTGTCACCACTATCGAGCAAATCATAGACATTTACCTTTTTGCTGATATATACTTTCCCGGATTTTGCCATCGCAATAAACTTCGTGTACGACTCAGCAAACCGGTCTAGTGTTTTAGAAAAAGCATAGAAACTGCTTTCCAGCCTCTTTACAAGAATTCCCTTCATGAATCCGCCCATGTTATGTTGCGCCGCCAGCATTTGTGCATATTTCTTTTTATCCTTCAAATAAAGGAGCGGCGTATATCGGGCGTACTTGAAATCCTTGATAATGTTGATAGTCTGATTGAACGCATCGTCTGTATCAGCGTCGAACTCATAAATGATTTTCTCAGGGCTACCTGCTTTTGGAAATACCAGCCCTTGTTTGGCCAAATCGTCTGCATAGTACTCTTGAATCTCGCTTCTGGTTCGACGAATCATTACCTCACGAATCAATCGATCACGAATGACTTCGGAGTTTTCTCGAAGTTGTGCCATATATGCAGCAGAACCCTTTGGGAGCTTTGACAACTTTGAATTGAGACCCCTGAAGAAGCCTTCTATATTTTTGATGCCGTTGATTGTTCCACTCTGTTTCGCCTGAAAAAGATACAACTGGTTTTCTACATCGCTTGTGTAGTTGTTGATAGGTGTAGCAGAAATGAGAATTACTTTTTTACCACGGCAGATTTGATGAAGCTCGGTAAATGCCTCTGTTCCGCTGTTCCGGAAGCGGTGAGCCTCATCAACAAATACATAGGAGTACTTGTCCGTTCCTCTGGCAATAACTGTATTTAGTTTGCCGAGTGATTCAACATCACATCTTGATACATCAAATTCTTGCAAAACACTCTTCCAGTAATCAACAAGCACTGGTGGGCAAATGAACAACTTGTAGGAGTTCCTATTAAAACTATTGGCAAGCATAGCGCAGATGTATGTTTTACCAAGACCTACAACATCAGAAATGAACACACCATTATAGGCATCGAGTTTTTGCCTTGCCTGAGTAACTGCGTCAATTTGATATTGAAGTCGCATATACCCATCAGGAAGCAAGGTCTCAAAATTCTCTTTATCTGCATTGATTTCTTCCTTAAAGAACTCATATAGAGTTTTTAGATAAAGTTGGTAAGGGGTGATGTCATTTCTCATCCAAGTGTTTTGCTCGACCGCATCGATGTAGGTATCTCGAATATCCACGCTTTGTTTCCAAAGCTCTTCAAACTTATCGAGCGCAAATTTGACATCAGCGTAATCTTTCAGCTCAACATTAAACTCCAAATTGTTTACAAGCCCTGCTTCAGAGAAGTTGCTTGAACCTGTAATTACACTGCCGAAGGTGTCAGGAACCTTTTCTTGATCCTTACGCATTACATAGACCTTAGCATGAATGGGAGCCTCAGTGTACATGCGCATTTCAAGCTTACCTGATTTCAGCCAATCAATAAAAATACGGACACCTTTTTCCACCTCAGCCGAACTTGATGCGGCTTCGAATTCTGCTTCTACTTCTCCTGTAATAATCTCTTTTCCTTCTTTTTCCGAAATTGATGATACCCGTGCCTCGTTTGTAGCACGGTCAATAACCTTCACCGTGAACTTATCAACATTCAATCCCACCAGAATACGAATTTTCTCAACACTCTCGAGCGCTTCATACATTTTGAAGAATCCACTCGACCTAAAATAACCGACTAAAATGTCAAAGAACTGAGTATTACTCTTCAGGATGGCAGCGAACCGGCTATATAAATCCCGTTCTGGTTCATTAGTGAAAAATTTCAAATCTGTTTGATTCATTATCATTCCTCCACATTATTGGGATGATTTTTAGTCCTATCCGAGGCACCTATGTATTTCCCGCTCTTAATTCTTGCATCCGCTGGCTTAACTGCATCTTTTGGAATCATCCAGGCGGAACCAAACCGCTCTGTTCCAGGGATACGTCCAGTCGCACACAGGGTCTGAATTCTGCGCCGCGTCAAACTCCATTTTTCAGCTGCTTCACTAATGGTCATATAGTCCATCTTATCACCTCAAAACAAAGGAGCCTTGCGACATGGCAAGGCTCCCACTGGCTGCCAGGTCCGCAGCTATGTATGGTAATATTCGATGAATTTATTTTACACCTAAAGGCGAACAATATCAATCAACATTTCGGCAATTATTGACATTACACCCGAATGGTATCAATTAAATTTAGCACGTTGCGGATGGATTCTCGACGCGCCTGCTTTTTTGCTCGCTTTTGCTGCTTCCGATAGCGTTTGGTTCCCTTTCGAGGCGGCTCTTTCTTCCTCTGTGCAGGGTGGATCGGGTTCAGCATTCGGAAGTAGTCGTGCTCCACTATATATTCCAGATACCCAAGCAGAGTTGGATAGCATACGCCCTGACAATGATAACCAGGTACTCTATCATGACGTCTCTTCTCCAAATGCAATTCATTTTTGTGGTAAAGCGTTGTGCATGTGCCATTGTCTTCCAGCGTTATCTTCCATAGGCTGCGCGGAGTCTCAACACGAAAACATTTATTCTCGATGCTGAAGCACAGCCCATTATGGGAACAGTACTCTTGAATTGCAGATTCTTCAGACTTATATTTCTGCATTAGTGGATTGCAGTGTTTGCAGAGATGATAGCGCTTGGAGAAAGCCGCCCATATGGACGGAATCTCGATCAAGTTTTCCTCGCGAATTCTCTTGCAATGAGGACAATCCAGTGTATGTATGATCCGTTTGCGTCCAAGCGAAGTTGCGTAATACATCTGCCTGCCCCCATTATATTACTTAGTCGTGATACTCCTGCCAATATGCCTCGGCATCATAGTAGTCGAAGAAATCATCATAGTTATCGTAGTAGAAGTCCTCTTCATTTGAGTAGTCCTTAGCATTGTAGGGATCTTCTTCTATCGTATCATCTTTTGGTTTACTCGGCCTGTAAGATGGGACATAGGGCTCATCATTCCGATTGTCCCACACCTCTGTGACTTTTCCTCGGACACATCTGGCCGTGAAAATGACTCGTCCTCCGCTTACAAAGTCATATAGATTCGCAAGATACTGTTCTCCATTGATACACTCGTAGTTATGACGAATCTCCGATTTAGGGCTGCCGAGTGAAGTACTTGATATTTTCGACTCGGACATTCCAACAAAAGGGACTCCATTCCGTATGCGTTCGATTTCTTTCGCTTCCCGCTCAATCCGTTGGAGTTCCCGCATGACTTTGCAGACTTCGGTCATTTCCAGAACAAAGGCATCTAACTGATCCTGCTGCTCTGAAGTAAGATTTTTGAATGACAGTTGATTCAAATACTTTTGTGCCCCAAATGTGTCTTCCCGTTCAAAGGCATTCATTGCATAGATGAGAGCCAGGATGGATGCAGTATCTCCGTAGTCCTCGTCCTCTATGGACTTCAGTAAGATCTCCGCCTGTTCATACGCCCCCTCTGATACACAATTTAATGCCTTAGAATAAGTTTCCTCGACTTGAGCCTGGTGCCGGACGGAGGTGAACATTAGAACACCCAGCACAACCAAGAGACTTGCGAATAGGGACAGATATACTTTCCTTGAAGTCTCCAACTCCTGAACCTCCTTACATCACGGTATCTCCTGCCTACAATATTATATTATCATAATATCTGTCCCTTAATACGGACTATTTAAGAGCCGAGGCATCGTGTTTGCCTCGGCTCCAGTGGTTCTATGATTTTTCGTACATTTCCAGTAAGGATAGCACTGTTTTTTGAGTGTAGGCCCAATCAGGGATCGCAGCGTTTACAGGGAACATACCCCTGTGCAATCAGATCATCGCGGTTGCCACTATACTCTTGCCGATTGGTTGCCTTGATGTCATCTGCACTGGAGCAAGAGGGAAGATGGAACTTTTTCGTGTTGGTGTTGAGCACGTAATCGCACTGGCTTTGAGGGGCGTTCTGCTGCGGCTCCGGTGCAGGAGTATTCTCGGTCGGCTTGCTAGGAGCAACGGGCGTGGAAGGCTTTTCGGGCTGAGGTTTTGGCTGGGTGTTAACAGTCCCGCTCTCTAATTCACTCTCTCCAGTGGCGTAATTGATTTTGACTCCGGGCTGAGCATTATAGGCGAAGACGCAGAAGGTAACGCCATCACCCTGATCCTCAACAGAATATCCTTCCATCAGAACACCGGCAGCGAGAAGGTTGTCTCCCTCATAGATTGGCGTCACGCGATAAAGTACATGGTTGTTCGTCTCCTTTACGTAGTCCGCCACCATATTTTCAAAAGGTAGCATTCCTTCGATGTTCAGGTACCGGGTCCCAGTGATCAGATTCTCCTCATTCGCATTCTCGCCGGTGAGCTGGAACCCAATGAGATGACAGCGGTTGTAGAGATACTTGCCATCCACGCAGTCATACTTCACTGTATGCCAACCAGTAGGTTTAACCTGACCAATGCTTCCACGCTCTTCTGTTGGCATAATATCCTGGCCTACACAGGCATAGGTGACACCACAGCGGCCCAGCGCGTCCAGAGGATCGTATGTTTCGAAAGAATTGGTAGTGAGCTCTGAATCGTCGAAGTAGGGGACATTCCCATTGACTGCGATGTAGGCATTACCTGAGAAGGCCGGCACCTCGGCAAGGTTGAAGGAAGCGGATACCGTCGGAAGCTGAGACGGCTGCGGTGTTTGAGGGGCACTCTGAGTCTGTGGCTCGCTCTGTTCTGGTTTTCCGATGTGATCTGATGTCAGCCCGAGGTCTTGCGTTAGGGATTCATCGGAATCACTCTTCTCAGGATTCTCTGTAACAATGGCGGATTCATCAGGGGGGACAGTAGCTGTTCCGGTGCCAGAGCTGTCGCTGCTGCATCCGGACAAAAGAAACAGGGAAAGGGCGAGAATCGCTAACCAGCGACTCATTATATTTTTCATCTCACATAAACCTCCATTGTCACATTTTCATGGGAGTGCCCAGGAAAGTCTTCCGTTGACTGAAGTTTCCACCTATTCTGCGTCAGGTCGATGTCGAAGGCACGATCCTGTGGATAGACACGGTTCCACTTAAAAAGGATGATCTGCTCCACCCACTTCTCGTAGGTGGCCACAGAAACATCCTCTACTAAGCAATAGTCGCCTGGAACAGCTTCATTAAGGAACTCACCGGAAATGTTGATTTGCGGCATTGCATCCACATCAAACTGTTTGGCCGAATACTCGTTCATCCATAAACGGCTTCCGGCTGTCAGATCCAGTATCCGATCCCGAACGACAGAATCAGAACTCTGCCTTCGGTGGTTGAAGGCAATCCCGCCACGGTCATCTACACATGCAATCAGGATCATTACGGCTCATCCTCCTGACAAGCAGGGTAGAAGGTGAGGTCAACAGCACCACGGTCGAACAACTCTCGGATCGCTGCATCAGCATTGACAGCGATGATGCTCTCTACCTGATAACTGGCATCCGCGTTTCGTAGGTAGAGAATCTGTTCCTCCGGGTCATAGACCGCCTCAGTCACTTCAATTGCAATCAAAGTGCTATCTTCTTTATCTTTCAGCAGGGCTCTCATCACATACTTCTCCTCTTCATACTTATTTTTTATTCATCCAGTAGGTCTTCCAAATCAGAGATTGCATCCTCCAACTGCTCACGGCCTTCTTCCCAGGCATCATACGCGGAACCGAGCACATCATCCGGCTCCTCACATTCCCAGTCGAGGAGTTTGTCTTCTAATTCCGCCAGTTTTGCCCGGATGACCGACTCACTTTCTTCTTCATAGTCATCGGCGTCGAAACTACTCATCTCTGCGAGAGAGGCGCGAATAGCCTGCTCCATCTCTTCGTCCTCTTCTTCCTCCAGTTCCTCGTCTAATTCTCTTTGTAGTTGCTCTTCCTCCTCCGCTGCACCAGCAACTGCCGCAATCATGCCGAGCCCAAGGAGTTCTTCGGAAAAATCTGTTTCTCCATCACGATTGAAGTCAAAAAGTCTGCCGAAAAAACTCATCTCATCCACATCCTTTCCATCTATGCCATTAGGTATCTGCTGTTGTATTGATAGAATATAAAATAAACTGTCCCATTATCAGGACTAAATCAAGGCAGGTGGAGGTAGTCACAACCGGCATTGGGTGTGATGGCGATCATCCGGTCTGTGGAACTACTGAGTTCGACTTCCGTTCCGAGGATATTTAATAGAACGCCGAGAGCATCATGGAGGCCGCTCTGCTCACTCAAATTATGTGCAGCTGCGTAGCCTGGCTGATCGCGCCAAATTGCATTCATGAGGGCAGCGAGATCAACCATTCCGGACTTCACCCACTCCTCTCTGAGATAGACCAGTTCAAAGATAACGAGGCAGAAGTACGGCTCTTCGAAGAACAGGTATCCAAGTGTTTCGCTAATGTTATGTGCTATATCATAATCTGTTTGAAGGCCAGCCGAAGTCAGTGCATCGGATAGGTCAGACTCCCAAATGGGGTAGCAAACCGCCATAAGCCGATTGCCTTGGTCGGTCTCCAACAGGAATATCCCATTATCAATGGTTTGATACCGAGTCATATACCCTTTGGGTGTCATTGTGGGAGCCGGATAGTATCCGAAATAGTGCGGATACTGCTCCATTCCATAGAAGGCCATATTGTGAAGGTTTCCCATGTGCTCCAACTTTTCACCGTTCGTTACACGATAGCGCGCAAGTTCATACGCTATGATTGGAAATCCGCCATCCTTCTTGTCATAGGGAAATAGCAGGAACTGCGGAATTTCAGGCAGTGCATCACCGTATTTCTTTGCTGCATCAGAAATGATTGTAGACGAGCGATCCACAACATAGAATTCGTCTGTGAGTAATCGATCTGGGTGCATCCTCGCTATGATGCTATAAACGCCAGGTGCTTCAACTTCAACGAATTTTACCTCATAGAAAAAATCCTCTAACTCTTTGGGCAAGCCCTCGGGCCAAGTAGTATTATCTCTTTCTATCATAGCAACCATAACCAGCCGCCAGATACTTGGCATCTGCTGGTCCTCCTTTGCTTGTGTTTATCGTTAAAATTATACGAAATAAGTGATTAAAGAGCAACGATGAATCAAAGTATAATTTACGTTAGACGCAACTATAGGGGGTGCCAGACATGAAGGATATTCTTACAGCAATCACCGAACTGAGAGAACAGCGAAACTGGACTGAATATCAGCTGGCTGAGCGCTCCGGTTTACCACAGTCTACGATCTCTTCGTGGTTTCGGAAGGGTATGATCCCCACCGTGCCATCCCTTGAGAAAGTATGTGTGGCTTTTGGAATCACACTCTCTCAACTTTTTGCAGAGGGAAATGAACCTGTTGCTTTAACAGCCGATCAACAGAAGTTGTTGGAGCGTTGGACCCGACTCACACCTGAGCAGCAAGAGGTAGTTTTCGCTCTCATTGATAAAATGTAGAGTGGAACTGGAAGTTTCACTATCATTCTATTAGTTGGATAGTCTAACTTCAAGATGGAGTTTTACCGAAATAAAAAAAGAGCCCTGTGCCGGTCACCTCGGCGCAGGGCTCTCATCATAATTGTTCAGTTCTCGTGGAGTTCTTCTGTGATCAACGCATTCAACAAGCGCAATACTTTTTCCTGTTGGCGCTTGCTGAGTTCCTGGTATTTATCAATCACATCGGAAAAGAACGCAGATTCTACCACGCTTGAAGTATTCAGTACTCCTGCAAGCAACGAATTGGCGTCAGTTTCCAACGCATTTGCGATGCTGATGAGGGTTTCAAGTTTAGGTGTCTTTGTCCCACATTCAATCATGCTAAGATATTTTGGCGTTAAATCGACCATCTGGGCCAAGTCTGCCTGGGATAGTTGGCGCTTCTTCCGCGCAATCTGGATCTGCATCCCAATCTTTTTTGCTTCAGACACGATCATAGCGCTGCGCCTCCTATCAGATAGAGTATCCATCTTATAGGAGTATATACTGTACTTGTCTTTCGATAAATCCACCGCTAGACAGACCATCTAACCATTAGTCGGACTTTTGCAGAAGAAATCAAAAAAATGCCGGCAGCATCCTATAGGAGTGCTGCCGGCATGGTCAAATGACCCCGTTCTTCTTCAGTTTCTTCTTGATTCGATGTACCCGGCAACTCACAGCATGTTTGGAGCATCGGAAATGGTCCGCTATTTGCTCCATAGGAATCCCATCTGCCTTCATGGTCAGTAGATCCAATTGCTGTTTTGTTACGACTTCCCCTGTATCCGCCCAGAAGACAAATTCACTGGTGTCGTCGCTATGTCCAGGTACTACGATCATGTCATCCAGAGAAAGATTTGGGCTGTAACGCTTCTCCTTCTTCCAAACGCAGCTGAGTTCCTTCCGAAGTCGGTACCACAGGATTGTAGAGAACGCATATTTTTGTAGTGCTGGCTTCTCCATATACTGCTTCACGGTACATAAGTATCTCTCTGCTAGAGGACCATAATAGTCATCGGAGAGATGGTATGTGCCAATGAACTTCATCAGGAGCCCATGATGCTCATGTGCGAATGTCCGTTGCTCAGGTGTCAATTCAAATTCGCTTCTCATGCAGATCACCCCGCTTGTGAGAACTCCGGTTTTCTGCTGAGAAGGGCTTCGAACTTATCGCGGTCTATCGCATGGATGCTGCACTCACGGATTTGCAAATACAACCGAGACGCACGGACCACATATTCGCTGAGATCCACATAGAGTTGTGGAAGATCTCCTAGATCATAACCATCATCAATGTGATCCAGCACCTCCTGGAATTCTGTCCAGTATGGATTGTTGTCCTGAAAATAGGGGTGTTGTTCCGTCTTCTCATTGCGTAGGGAACTGACCCAATCCACGGCAAACAGTTTTCCAACATAGGAAGTAACATACTGAAGGGCTTCGGTTCCTACTACCATGAAGCGAGGTAACGCATCCAAGAAGAGGAGCACACCTCTCAAAAATACCACACGGCAATGCAATTCCTCATAGAGCCAGTGGTATTTATCGCTTGGGTTAGAGTAACCACGTTCCTCGGCCAGATGAATTCTGGGGAGGTAGGATACCAGAATATGCTGAAGGAGTTGCGTGCTGTAATAGTCCAACATCACGTCACCTCCTCTCCCAGCGAACTGGCCAGAGGCTCCTTCATCAAAGTCTCTTCATCTATACCGAAAAGTTCCTCAAATAGTTCCATATAGCGTCTGAAGCCCGCATCATTCAATGGGCCAAGCGCACTCGTTAGCGACCAGATCATGATTTCCTCTTCTGGCACAGAAAAGTCGCTCGGGATGACTCTGTTCCCGTTATAATGTGGTTTTGGAACATCGGATACCGCCCGCAGGTCTTTTACTGTTGTGGCCTCAGAGATCATCTTCATCTTCTTTGCAAAAACGCAGTGGATGAGGTGTGGTAGGAAGCCACGGCTGCGGTAAAAACTGATGCGCTGAAGCACCTTTGATACCGCCTCCAATTTAGCAGCCCGCACTGTATCAGGGCAGGTACCTGGTTCCGGAATCACGCTGGCAGCCAGAAACACTTCAAGGGCATAATCATTCAAGTTATCTCCAGTCATCATAAACCTCCATAGATGCAGCGAGGGAGTGATGTCCATAAGTACATCACTCCCTCGCCAGTATCAAATATTCAAACGATTATATTACCATCAGGCACCTTGCTGAGCATCCTGGATAGCCAGGATCTGCTGTGCCTCACGAATTCGTTTCGGGCCATTGGTCAGTTCCCATGCACGGATATACCGCGTAGTCTGCTGCATCAATCGAAAGAAGTCATAGTCGTTGATGTTGATGAAGACTGCACGCTCCTTATGATAGCTGCCTTTCTTCATATGGACACCGCCCTTCTGTGTCTTCTCCTTGACTGCACGCCCGTTCTCGACCATGATAAACCACGGATAATTTCGGGGCTCACCATTTTTTCCATAGGATGCTCTCTTAATTGTGGTCTTCGTTACCACAGAGAGGCCGTTGGAATCCGGCTCGCCGAAGATTTTCTCCTCATTAAAGTCGAAATTCTCAACGCCAATGGAAACACGGCTAAGCGCATAGGCGAAAAACTCCGGGGACAGATTGGCCATCACTCGAACAGTCTTGTCTCCGGTGCCATTGGAATAGTCCTGAAGCACCATACCGATGCAGGAGCGCTGACGGCTCCCATCTTCCTGCTTCTCACCCTGGGCGTGGACATGTGCGTAGTAGTCCACAGGAGCCAGCTTGAGTTTGTCATTGAATTCGCAAAGTTTCTTATCAGTCATGTAAATCGCTATCTGCTTCTGAATTCGCTGCTCGTCCATCTTGATTCCGCCTTTCTTTTTTATCAACACAATTTTTCATAGGATGCCGGCCCCACTCGTAAGAGTAAGGGCCTGTCCCAACCTTCGGACAGGAAAAGGAATTGAATCCTCAACCCCCTTTGGGGAAGCGGTTCTCCAGAGCCGTTTCAATATACTCATCGAAACAGGTGTCACATTCGGTACGTAGCCACACATCTACGATCTCGGAAGCGAAGTTGGCCAGAACATCTTCCCCAACAGAACCAGCAGGAAGTTGAATATATCCCGCATGATCCATATAGGCTGCTCGGCTGCCGACTGTAACCAAAAGATTATCCCTGATTCTCATAGCACACCTCTCAATCGAAACGAGTCAGGTTTTTGCTGACCAAATCATTCTCTTGCACAGGACTGAGCGAACATCTCAGGTGTGATCTTTGAAACGCGTTCGCCGATTTCCTTCAGAGACACGCTCGAATCTGCTTTCAACACCGCAAGGCATTCCTTGTGGATGTGCTGTAACGCTCGCTCCAGCGTCTCTTGAGGTCGTCCCACAGGCAGTTGTGTCCGAGAGCCAATGCCAGTCAATTCTCTCCAGCCGCCTTCGCTCAGAACATCGACATAGAATTCGAATGTTGGCCAATAGCCTGAAGGCATATGCGGCGAGTTGGTATCATAGCCACTGAATAGTGACTCTCCCTTATCATTCAGTTCTACCCGAATGCCATCTCTCTCATATACTAGAGGACCGGATATACGATGCTGAAAGGGGCGAGCATCCGCATCGGAGAGCAGGCCGAATTGATAGCCATACTCCAATACAGCTAGATCATTCACCACATAGGCTTTTGTCTTCGCATATTTCTTTTTGAAGAGGAGCCTACCATCCCTCCAAACCAGCACACCTTCTTGGCCTTGATACTCACATCGCTTTCTATCCAGACACCTTTTCAGGTTTTCTACATCCTCTCGTATTTTTTGGATGTTATAGGCGACCTTGTGTTGGAAAGCAACATCAAGATTCTTGTTATGCTCGAAGTTTTCGCGCAAAAAGCGCTCCAATCGATCCCGAAGAATCCAGTGCTGCTCTGCTGTCTGCTTTTCATTGAAAGTCAATGTGAAATAGGAGTAGTCCCGGTCAGGTACGGACTCAGCGCAACCATAATGCGGAAAGCTATTGCACCAGAAAAACAAGTCCCACCGGTCACTTCCGTAGGGGGCCGGTTCCTCTTTGGTATACTGATAGCACACAAATTTCTCCGCGATGGCAGCCATTACCTGCGCCATGATTCGACTACGATCCAAGTTCTCCTGGTACCTCACAGTTTCAGCAGCTTCATAGAATCGCTCCCGCTGATCATCTGCACTATTGTTCGTATATCGGAAAGAAAATTGGATCGAGGATAGATCAGCCATGGCATAACCACGCTTGATCCAGATATTCCGTTCTGAGGCAACACGACTTTTATCATCGTAGATCTTCATTCCTCTTTCCTCCCAGTTTTGAATGTATCAAACCAACTATGCAGGATATTGACCGCACGCTTAAAATCATGCCGTAATTCCGGGAACTGCTTCTGGAGATACGGTGTTGCGCCATACATATTGGTAACACCAGAATCCCGTAGCTTTTCCAAAAAGTCGAAGTATTCCTGCATATTGCGATCAGGAGATGAACGCTGCTCACGCATCTTCTTCACCTCCAGACTGCTGGGACTCTTCGAAGAACTCTCCCAATTCCTTGATACGCACAAGCAGTTCTGCGCGATTCTGAATTCCTTCCTCTTCACGCACTGCATCCCGCAACTCGTTGAGAATGTCGTTGATGGATGTGATGGGTGAGTACTTCTTGAATAGCACACCGTTCTTCTCGATGAACAGTTCCAACGGATCTCCTTCTCGGAAGTGGAGCTGCCGCCGCACATCACGAGGGATTACAATTCTCCCAAGGTCATCCAGCCGGCGAATAATACCAGTCGCTTTCATAATTACCTCCTACAGTAATAGGGTGGGTGCCGGACTCCAGTAATGAAAGTCCGGCACCAAGTACGATCAACAGAATCAGATATGGCAATCAACGATGGCGATGAAATCGTCATCCTGCACCTCATCCATGAAAGCCTGAAGTTCATCTTTCCAGATGCGCTCAGGCTTATCATTTGAAGAAATGCCGAACCAACCCATATCACCGGAACCGGACCAATCGCCATTGCGATCAATATAGGCGTAGTTCCCAATCAAATATTGATCAGTATCCGATACGCCTTTTCTCGCTTTGTAGTCGTCCAGCGTTTCACCTTTGATATAGATCATTTCGCCCCAGCCTCGGATTCCGTCTTCCGTAAGAGTTGCAAAGAAATCAAAGTTCTTTACATCTCCGGACGTAAATGCAGCGACACACTGCTCGTAGTTTTGCTCCACGGCTTTCGTGCCAATTTCCTTCATAACAGCCCAGCAGATGTCCTTCTTCCGAGCGGCATCAACGAATTTATAGCCATCGGGAGCAACACATTCACGGGCATCTCCAGTCTGGATACAATCCTGTAAATCCGCTTTCACAAGCAAACGACCGGAAAAGCGTCCTCCGATTTGCCACCAATCCCATTTCGCATTTGGGTTGATGTAGTAACCCCAAGCACCAGCATCATTTTGAACCATGCCAGAATGATTCTTGCAGTACTGTTCAAGAGTTGGGTACAGCAGTTTCAAAGGGCACGCTGTGAGAAATTCCAGTGCTTTGGATTCCTCATTTTGGATTCTCCCTGAGATGCCACCATCCGGGTCACGAGCATAGATCGTATTGTCGATGAGGTAGAAGTCTTTACGAAACTTTGCATCATGGATCACACACACGCTGCCATCCGGATAACGAATGGCTTGTGCTGTGTCCGTTTCATAGTCAGTTTTCGCCTCTTCGGTGCGATCCTCGAATTCACAGTACGACTCTTCATTGGTCTGCTCATCAAATGGAGCCAAGATCTCATCCAAGCAGCTTTCAATAACTTCTGCATTGACTTGAGTTCCGTCATAATGATGAGGGACAGTAACACAAACAGAATAATGACTCATAATACAATTCCTTTCTTACCACACATTCCGCCATCCGGGGCGGTTTTTGATTTCATTAAGGCTTGCAGCTTTTGCAGCAACGTCGTCCTCTTCCCCTTTATCAGGGAAGGCCGAAACATCCAGATCGAATACATCTGGATAGATTCCTGCATTCGCATAGATGTTCTGTATCAGCCCACCCTGTACCTCAATTGCCATCTGCACATCCAAATCTCGCTCTTCAATGCGCCAGTGCTCCACGTCCGTATCATCACGGATCGTGGCTTCAGAATCAGAACAGGTACGCATATGCTCCTCATCTGATTCTTGGTCATCAAAGTTCCACCTGTCAGCAGTTTCCTGATAGGCTGCGTTCATGGCTTTCTGTGCTTCAGTGGCATTTAGGAAGACCTGTACATCGGCACCCCATGCAGCATCCGTATCCTGCTCGTGGATCAGTAGATAGAGGGTCACTGAACTCGACCTCCCTCTCGCTTACGCAGGCAGTGCAGGTACTGTTCCGTAGGTTCCCAATCGCTCATGACAACAACATAGGCTTCATCATCAGTGTTATCGCAGAGGAAGTCACCTTCGCCAACATAAGTACAGTGGTCGCAGACGCCGGGGTCGCAGATCATTCTGCGACCCCGTTTCACCTTCTTGACTTTACATTTCATAATTCCACCTCAGTTCTCGTCCAGATGCTTTCCTGCCTTCGGCTGATGGAACTCCCGATCAAATGACGCAGGGCATTGAGCCTTATATGGACACTCAGGCACCATGGTGCAGGGCACCATTTTCTTGCCATAGTTGCAGTAGAGCATGTACACGTTCAAACTAAAATGGCACTTCTTGCAGTAGCTCGCGATCCCTTTTCTATTCATTTGGACCTCCTATCACTTCGGCAGATTGCGGGCGATGAGTTGCGTCAGCATAACAGGGAGCTGGTTGAGATCGGTGATGTCCAGATACCCAGCGCCATAGATGCGCTCAATATTGGCTCGATCATCGCCGATAGCGGCAGCAAATATCTGTACACCCTTCCGGCTATACTCCAGTTTGATCCCTCTAAGGTCTGCTTCCGCAGCCGTTCCAGTATACCCATCATCATTTGGCTGCCCGTCACAGATGATGAACAGCATCTTCACATCCGAATTCTGCTTACTGAGTTTTTCAGCAACATAGCGCAGGGCAGCTCCGTCACGGTTACAGCACCGAGCGCTCATATCCATCAGGCGGTATCGATCCTTCTTATCCACAGACTTAAAATCTGCGTAGGAGAAGAGTTCTACATGGGCGCAGCTTGCGGTGTGGCCCACGATCATAATGGGGATACCCAATTTCTCGCAAAAGTCCTGAACAACGATCGCAGTCGCACGTGCCTTCGTAATCCGGTCACAGCCGCACATACTTCCGCTTTCATCTACCAGCAGAGCAACAGACATATTGATCGGCTCAGTTGGTAGCCGCTTATTACAGAACACTCTTCCATCATTACGGTGGAAGGCGTGCTGATCTAAGTGCTTTCCAACATAGAGGCCCGTCTGTTTTCCGCCTTGCCGCTTATCCCGCAGGATTGCACTGACGCTTCTCTGTAATCGCTTGGAGAGCATCAGCAGCTGCGGAGCCACAGCGGTATAACTATCAATCAGGTTCTGATTGACATGGGACATGCGATGCACTGTGATGTTGATGTTCCGATGCGCGTTTCCGTACTGAATGCTCGTTGCTTCTGACTGCAACTCTTCCGATAGTTCCTCCTCCAGGGATTCATTTACTTTGCCTGTGGCGATCTCCTCCAGCACGCGCTCGATGTCGGTAGCGGAAAACTCGTAGCCGGCACCCTCGTACTCGCTGTCCTGAACAATACTGCCATCGCCATTGCTGATGATGGTCTCTGTTCGGTGTGCTGCAATTCGTGCTGTTTCCTCAGAAAGCGCCTTGCTCACCTGTTCCAGAAGTTCCTGAGCCTGTTCTTCATCAGGCGAAAAGGCTCCGTTGAACGGAACAGGACCTGACTTCATGGTGAAGTTAGGTGCAATCTGAGGCAACTGGCTCTCCAGCGCATCCTGAACTGCACCCATACCATCATCGGAGTCTGAATCCTCTCCGGTGCCAGGTGTTGTAGAATTTCCACTTCCAGAGGAACTGGAGGCATCGTTCTGCTGCTTATCTCTTAGGTCGTCAAAGCACCGCTGCATAAGTGGCCACAGGTCGATCATGATCCGATTGACCGCATCAAACCGAGCCCTGCTATCTTCGTCATAAATGCACGCATCTACCAGAGGTAGCGCTGCCAGGAACCGATCCATGTATTCCCCGGTATATCCAGTGAGGTTATTGACCTCTCTGGCCCGAACATATTCAAGCAGCAGATTCAGCACAATATTGTGTGGATAGAACTGCTTGTCGATCATGGTATCGATGTCTGGGACAGCCTCTGCGAAGCGTACATTATTCAGGGCAATCCCTCGCGCAGGATTGCCAGGGAACTCATAGGAGTATCTGGCATCCACGTAACCATCCTCCAGGATATTGCTCAGAGCCTTTGCTGTCCGCAGAATGACCGTTTTCGGAATTGGGTCCGTGTCATCCATTAGAGCATCAATGATTCCCTGAGCGTTGAGTTTCTGGTCACCTTTCAGTCTGGTTGGCTTCTTTGGATAGAATTTTCCATGTTCCAGACTATTGAAGTAAGCGTGCGCGATACGATTGTCCGTGAAGAGATTGTGGCTGTTCTCGTGGGCATTGAATCCCTCGATGCTCATAGACCGAAGTTTACGAGTTGGCATACTCCAGGTGATGTGATTGCAGGCATTGATGACAATGCCGTTATAATCCGTATAGGCAACTGTGCTGTCTTCCGGATCGGCAAACACCGTAACATGGATAGGCCGACGATAGCGTTTCGTAGCTGCCTCCGTAATGTCTGCAAGGTAGCCACGGTATTCCTTTGAAGTAAAAAACTCCTCATCGGTGATCTTGCTTTTTTCATCCATGATTCGCTTACGAACTGTAAGGTGGGATGCTCTCATTACCCGGCCACCTCCATCATGCGGTTTCGCAGAGGGCTTCGGTCAGGACTGTATGGAGCACACCTTCCAATTCCAGCGTCAGGTCGCGGGTCTTCATGTAGGGGTAATACCACAAAAGGCACGCACCTCTACCTGGGACCTGGATCACAATGGGAATCTTGCCACATAGGGGATAAGCCAATGGTTTGACTCTGAACTTGAGCCCCGTGTTGACAAACGCCATGTCCAAGACATTCTGAATATACTGCGCAGCCGCTTCTGGCTTTGTCTCACCTTTGGGGCGAGTATCAGCATTGCAGGCAACTGCCACAGCAATCGCGAAGTTAAAGAAATTCATTCCGTCGTTGTTCATTGATTACACCTCTTTCATCATCAAGTTTCGTTCAGGTTGGCTCTCTCCACCCGCCGCTTCTTATAAGGAAGGAAGCGGCAGGCGGGATAGTTCCCAATGTCACATTGCAGGCAGTTTGTTTCCACGCAGTGCTCCATAACACAGCTCCAACACATGTCCAGCCCAACATAGTTGCCATTATCGTAAGCATGGCCATCCTTATCGATCCGGATCATGATCTTGCCACAAACTGAGCACTGTTTCCCCTCCCACACAATAGGTTTGACTTTATCCCATTCGATTTCTGCTCCACAGTGACAACAGTAGTTCCATTCTTTCTCTTTCGCTGAGAACAAGGGAAATCTGGTGCCACACTGACCGCATCGGTATCTGGGGAGGATGTTTGGCCGTTCTTGTTCCATAATTGGGATCATCTCAATTCACCTCACGTACTGTTTCTCTAAGCATGTACTAATCAGATCAGCTCGGTTATCCGGGTCTGCGGAAGCCGAAGCGATGATTGTAGACAGGGCTGACTCATAGGGGTCCTTAGTGATCATGGTAGAGAGCACCCAGGCTTTCAGCTCACGCATACCGCAGCTTCCATCCGAAATCATCGTCTGCCTGCACCGCTCAGCAATGTCGCGCACCACACCGGCCATCTTTGCAGTTTCCTGCTCATCCGTGCAGCCTGTGACATTCATCACTCGCTTGACCATCGTGGAAAGATCCGGCGTATTGATGTCATAGATCAGGTCCATTCGTGAAATCACACTCTGGTTGACCTCTCGACATCCAGCATAATCCGAGTTGGTTGTGACAACGATCACCGTGTCAGGATGACGATGTACTCGTTCGCCTGTAGGCAGTGTGATGGTCTGGCAGTTATCCAGAAGGGAGTTCAGACCCACCAACACGCCAGGATTGGCAATGCACGAAGGCTCCTGAAGCTCTAGGACATACCCGTATCGGATCGCCTCCACCAGCGGGGTATCCACATAGCGGATTCTCTGGCCGTGATGTTCCTCCTTGGCAGCCAGCCGACCAACGGCAATCTCTACCAGTTTCTGAAGCACATCATCCTCCGTCTTTTCCTCATCGTACTCACCTGTGAGCATCTTATAGACACTGGGCGGGTGCATTACAATATCAGAAATAGTGGGGAGTTCACCCATCTCAGACTGACCGGGATCACTGCCACCATCGGGGATGAATTGGCCAATCAGATCTGAGATCTCCGTGTTGGCACTGCATGTCATCATGGTGTATGGCAGATGGAGTCCGGCAGCAATTGCCTGGGCCCCCATCGTCTTCCCAGTACCTGCCTCACCACGAAACATAAAGTTCCGCATAGGCTGGCTGGTCTTTGTCGTTATCTGGGCGTGCTCGCAGACACGAACAACCTCCTTGGGAATGATGTACCAATCGGGGAGACTAGGCACCATGCTCTCTTCGCGGGCGCTGAGCGTCCGCTGAGAGAGTTGATAGTGACCAGAAAAGTCCTCCGCTTTGTAAGCTACAGTACTTTGGCTAACACCGGTTCCTGCCTTAACGACTTGGAACTCGCCATAGACAACCCCAGTTGGAGTGTAAGTACCTGCGTCAATTGCCAACCGGGAAAGTGTTGGAATATTCCCTGTGGTTGGAATCGCCAGATTAACGCCGGCTTTGCCAACGCCCTTTGCATTTTCAATGCGGCGATAGACGTTATCACAAAGCAACAGAGCCGTTTCAAAGGCATCATCCATCTCAGTCCATCCGGCATCCATCAGTTCCCTGAAATGTGCAAAGTAAGTACGGAACTCGTCATCTTCCTCCAATACCGGCATCAAGCAGAACAGAAGTGCCGTCCCCGACCCAGAACCTGCACCCACGGAATATGGGGCAGGAGTATCTGAGCCATTTGGAAATTGGCTGACGATAAATTTGCCTGTATTTGGCGTGAACACCACACAGTCTCGTTTGCTGGCTGAGCAGTATTCCGCAATTCGGTAGGTGCTGTCCTGATGTCCTATCGCTCCCAGATCCTCAACATAGGCACCCGATTCGCAGGCAGATACCAGTTTGGCATATGCCAGCAGCGCACGCATCGTCGGCGCGTGGAGCGTCGCTTTTCGTGCACTGCCTGCTGTGTTGTATCTGGATAAACCGACTCCTTTGGCACCAGAATACTGAGGATCATCAAAGGGGGCTGGTTGTGCCAGCCTGAATGACCATGCTTCAAAAAGTTTTCCGCGACCCATGATAAAAAACCTCCTCTATATCACCACGCCAAAGCCAATCCGTCTGGCTTGATTGATGCGGTGATCTCATCTTCCTTCAGTGTCTGGCAGATCTCCTCCCACACCATCCGTGGTGGGAAGTTTTGAATGCACTCAACCTTCTGGTTGTTGCCGGCATCCAACTCAACATAGACCTCACCATTTTCACGGATGAGCAGGGTGCGATGACCCTGTGTGTTGAGATTGTCGATCATAGCCGTGATGACACGTTCTCCTTCGCCTTCATACCACTCCTTCACATCCACGCGATCAAGCAACTCATGTTCTTCCAAATCACTGTCATCATCTTTAGAAGCAGCAGTGACTGTTTTCAGAAGGCAGGCTTGCAGCATTGTGATGGTGAGTTTTCCAGACTGATCAATGGCAACTTCGCCAAAATTGAAGGGATCAGCATTGGACACACGAATGCGCCACGCTCCTCCCCGACACAGTTCCTCAGTGGTTGGGCGTCTGACCCAGAGCCATGCAACGGCAGGATATACTGACTTCAGTTGCTCTGTTACTCGGTAATTGATCTGCCGGATCAGAAACAAACTGTTTTCAGGATTCTGATGCGGAACGGCGTCCATAGAAGTTGCTGCGCTGAGTTCTGGTTTGGCCTTTGTACGCTTATGGCGTTTCAACTTGGGTGCTACTTCGGCCCAAAAGCCTATGGCAACAACACTAAGCCACAGAGCAGAGGCTGCCACCGCGAACCACTGAAGTGCAGGATTGCGGAAAATTGCACAGAGCAGGAGCGCAGGAACAACAGCACACTTGAATACCACACGGGATTGCAGGGATCGCAAATACTTCACTTTTCAATCATCCTTTCTTTTTCTGACCTAGCCTGATACGAAAAAAAGGGGCTGTAAGATACGATTGTTACCTTACAGCCCCTCTATTTTTCATTACAGCGGAAGATCATCAGGATCTCCGATATAGGTCTCATTGTGTACCGCTCCCGTTCTGCCCTGAGTGGCCGGTGCAGGAGCCTGCTCACCTTCGGTCTTCGGCTTCGCGCCCACATAATGCCAGTTGTAGATGGATACATCAGCAGATGTCCGGGTTTCCCCGTTTTTGTTCTGATAGTCCTTCAACACCAAGCCACCGCTGATATGGATCAGACGGCCCTTGTGGAGCCCGGCCTTACGGACGCGGTTGGCAATGTCCTCCTTCCCGGTACAAGAATAAAAGGAAGCATACTCCTGAGAGCCAAACTGCTGGTTTACAGCGACTCTGAAGGTGACATACTCCTGATTATCCTTGCCTGTGCGAAATTCCGGCTCATTGACAAGCCTGCCCTCCAAGTTCAATTCTGCGTAAGGCATATGTTCTTCCTTTCCGTCTGTTCAAACAGACTTAATTATATTCCAAACACCGTTTCCGGCAGTCTGGTCACTCCACATGCAGCATTTATGCCGCAAAAAAGCAGTATCTCTAGATAGGCATACCAAGGTGCCATCCAGTGTGATACTGCATCCGTAGCCTGAGACAACTGCTCAAAGGCTCACCACTTAACAAGATCCCATCAGGGAGAAGTAAATCTAATCAGTACATGAGTATCGTACCATTGCTTCTCCATAGAATCTACAATACCAAAACCTACTCGACCTTTTGCAAACGCTGCGTCCACAGTTCATAGCCCAGCATGGTCTGCGCCGGGGCCATCATGTCTGGCAGGCTGGTGCCATACCCCTTATCGTCCTTATAAAGGAGATAAAGGCGGTACTTCCGCTCCGGGATGAGGAGATGCTTACCTGCAACAAGAATCCGTCGAGCCACACCGTACTCATTTGCAATGATTAGAGTGTGGCAGGAGCGAAATGGGTGCATCGTGTCAGACCGAACAGTTCCGTCCAGTACGCGATAATCACCGGACCTCACTCGCTGTAATAGTCCAAACGCACGGATAGTGCCGAAAATAAGGACACCAATAGAAAGCAGAAGCAGAGCAAAATCTGACATTGCCCAACTAAGTAAGGCTCCCAGTATCCCTATACCAACATAGAGAAAGAAGAATTTATATAGTGTTACCTGCACCGGACGGGGAATTTGATTCAACATAGTCTTTTACCTCCAAAGAAAAATGCACCCGCCGTAGCAGGTGCATTTTGTGTTAAGGGATCTCAAATATGATCTGACGCTCAAGGTATAGATTAGATACCGCCTGCAAAACATCATTTGCACAACTGGCTAGGACTTCCTCCGCTGCAATCTCCGCCTGCGTACTCTCGGGGTAGATCTGGTCCAGGACCTTTTGGGTCGAACTGACATCAGTGATGCCCTTTTCAAAGCAGCGGATCAACTCTGAAGTGCTCAGGGGTGTCTGATTGACCAGTGCCTGTACTCGCCGTTCACTATCACAACGACGCTTCTGCATGAGCTGTACACATGCCTGAGAAAAAGATACCTTCCCCTGGATCGTCAGTTTCAAAAGACTCCATAATCTTTTGCTGCCACCGTGCCGAAAAGGAACAACAAAGGCGTCCGAGAGCATATTGTACAGTGCATCGCGGCCCGTATACCCTACACCCTTCACCACAAGCTTTCGCCGGATCAAGAGTTCCAGCAGTTCATCTAAAGGGGGTGTCTTCACTGGGAGTGCCCTGATCTGAGCCTGATAAAACTTCTCCAGCTCATTATAAGTCAGCACTTCCCACAGCAGCGTACTCCAGATGACGAACTCTGGGATAGAGAGGGGATAGAGCTTTCCCAGTTTCTGAATATAGGGCACATTGCGCCCGTTTTCTTTCCGAATTTGATAGCATCCGACCGCAGAGTAAAATGTCATCATTGTATGTTCCTCCATCTCACATTCCTGTTCGTGTGTCACTTTCTATTTCCTTTTACGGAGAGAGTAGCAGAAGAACAACAAATCAGAATAAAATCAGAGTCATTTAGCACCAAGTTTGTGGTTCCAAATGACTCTGGTTCATAACACGATTTACTTATGAATCGTTGAAGCGATCAAGGCGTTTCTTTAACTCGGCACGGGGCAAACGGACTTCGCCGCCGTTATGCTTTTGGAACTCCTGTAGGCAGTACAGATACTCATCTTTCGCAATATACTGCCCGTCAAAGAGCTGATCTAGAATACCAAGTGTTCCTATCACATGTACGCCTTCTTGGGCGGCTGCCATGCGGAGTGCTTTGTCTCCGGTCAGAAGGGTAATATCTCGCTGCTTTGCAATGGCCAGTGCGATTCGATCCTGAATGGAGAGTTTGGGATATAGTGGCCCCCAAGACTGAGCAAGAAAGAATTCCTCAATGGTAATATCAACACCTACCAAGCCTGCCTCCGCAAGTTGATCCTTAAACCCTTCCGGATTAAGTAGTTCGGATTCCATCGACTCAGTATACATGATGTAGGTATACGGAAGCAGAAACGGAAGGTTCATTCTGGAGATGATGTTGAAGTCGATCCAGACATTCGTATCACTGCTGATATATTCCATCTATTACCCCTCATTGAAGCAGCAATGGGATACTACTTCCGCATAGGGCATCTGCAACAGTTCGGCACCACGCTGGATGCTGATTTCACCTTCACTGACTGCCCGGAATACCAACTGCTCGAAAAGTTCAGGACGCTCTTTCTCAATCCGGCTTGGCTCATTGGTACGCCAACCGATCTTGCTCGCCTGAATATAAAAGCTTTTGTAGGCTTCTTTAGTAATGATTCCAATCAACTGCGCTCGCATAACCAGAAGAAGCATGGAAATTCCGTACTCGCGGCAAACTAAAGTCATATCTTTGGTTACACGGCCACGATGAACACCGAGCTCTCGAATCGCATCTGCCTTGGGGAAAAGGAAAGCACCACTGATAGCAGTCGCAGTGTCTTCGATCTCCTTTTCTTCCAAGTCGTCCGGCCAATCAAAGAATAGATGTGCCAGTTCATGTGCGATGGTAGAGCGGTTACGCTCTGGGGTCATGCTGCCATTGACGATAATATATGGGCGGTCATTGACGAGTCCGTTCATTCCCGAGAATTTGCTGTTTTCAATCTCGCAGACATAGACTAAGATGCCTTTATTCTCAAGGATGGTTATAAGATCCTTGATGGGCCCTTCTTCAGCAATCCCCAAGTGGCGGCGCATTGCGTGCGCATCTTCTTCGACGTCACCGGTTATCGGAAGTGCATGACACTCTGGCGGGTCAGGTAACACCTCACCACCAAGCAGTTCGACCGCAGTATAGAATCGTCCAAAATACTCCTCGACGACCTCTCGAACATAATCCTGCTTAGCCTGTGACATGGTGGATACCTTCCGAAACTCACCGTGAGAGAAGACGATGTTTTCATTCCGTACAGCAAGGAAATCAGAAATCTTGACGCCCAAAACAGTGGCCAGACTCTTCAGAACCTCCATACTTGGGTTCCGAGTTCCATTCTCATAATTGGTAATCGCCATGGGAGTCAAGCCACTTTGCTTAGCCAATTCAGCTCTGCTCATTGAGTTCTTCAGGCGGTAATACCGAAGATTTTTGCTAAACATAGCTACACCTCCTCCTGTTTATATTATATCCAAAATATTAAAAAAGTAAACAGCCAACGGTGGTATCTCAGAAAATTTTCCTGTGCTGAGCAGCGCCTATAGAGTCCCTGTGGAGATGTAGATGGACCAACCTCATGCTTGAAGAAAGGGCTGAATGAGTGGATCTGTCTTCAGGACAGATCGTGCACGAGCGATCCAAGCATTGACATTATTCACGGTTGAACCATGCTGCTCTGCAATCTCCCGGCTGGAGTATCCGAGTGCCTTCAATTCCAGCGCTTCAATTCCTTTCAGGATAACACCACTGTATTTGTTCTTGCACGCCGCCATTGCTGCATTGATTTCATCTCCATAGAGTTTGTCATCTACTTCATCAAATACAGGATGCATATCAAAAAGGAAATCATTCTCTCCATCCTCATCAGTGACAATTGAGATGGATTGATTCACCTGTTGCTGTTTCCGGCAATGATCGATGATGGCATTGTAGGCATATCGCCATCCGAGCGGAGCAAATGGACCACGGGTGGGATCGTACTGCATAGCTGCGCGGCAAAGCGCCTCGCTTCCAATTTGATAATAATCTTCATACGTTTGGAGCGCTCGCCCGGAAACGCCGATGTGTTTTAGGATCAGCCGATCCAGTAAGTCCAAATTCTCCTCCACCAGAGTTCTCTGATATTCCGTCATCATGATGTCAGCACCTCCTATGCTGTTTGGGCACTCTGACGCATGGCCAGAATGCGATCACATTTTTCGATTACTTCTTGGCAGCGGTATGTACCAAACTGGCCAATATGTGTCTGGTCATAAGGGATTCCCAGCGCGGCAGCCAGCCAATGATAGGCAGAATCGCGGCTCATAGCACCAGACTGCCAAATCTGATCAAACTTCCGATGTGCTCGAATCCGCAGGTGTCGTAAGTCCCCATCAGCGAGTGTTCCGAGTGGGATTCTGGTGCCCCGCCGCATTCCAACATAGCAGTTGCACTTAGGGTAGTTCTTGCAGACATAGAGCTCATCCGTCCTCTGTGGATCATGATAGATTTCCGATGCCGGCCTGATCTGGGCAACGGAGCCGCAAATCGGGCAGCGGAGCACCCTAGGTGTCATCTTCGACATGTTCTTCCTTCGCATGATATTCGCCTCCTGTTTTTTGCTTTGCTCTTGGGTCTTCCACGCGAAGGGAAAATGTCTCGCTTTCATTTGTGAACTTTTTGTAAACAGTATTGGCAAATAAAAAAGACAGCTCATTGAGCTGCCTTTAATCAATCTGCAATTATGTACTGTTTAATGGACTGATTATCAGGTATAATATGGCTAACATAAGTTGGAAAGGGTGTGAGCGCCATGGCGAGATCTTCCTACCAGAAGCTGAAACCCATTTATATCATGGATTACCTCCTAAAGAATTCTGACGAGCAACATCCGGTCACCATTACACAGCTCATTGAGTACCTTGCCGCACAGGGAATACAGAGTGAGCGAAAGAGTATCTATGGAGACCTTGAGGCATTACAATTCTATGGACTGGACATCGTACAGTCTAGCTTGGGCCGCTCCGCTGGCTACTATATTGCCAACCGTTCTTTTGAGTTACCAGAGTTGAAACTATTGGTGGACAGTGTACAATCCTCCAAATTTATTACTCATAAAAAGACCGCAACGCTGATCCGAAAGATTGAAACCTTAGCGAGTATCCACGAGGCTCAGCTTCTGGATCGTCAGGTCTTTGTAACCAATCGGATCAAAACAATGAATGAATCTATCTACTACAATGTAGATGCCATCCATCACGGAATCTCAACAAACTGCAAAATCCAGTTCCGATACTTTGAATACACGGTATCAAAAGAGCGCCGGTATCGTAAGGATGGGGCTTTCTATGTCGTCAGCCCCTTCGCTATGACGTGGGATGATGAGAACTACTATATGGTTGCCTTCGACTCTGAAGCTGGTATCATTAAGCACTATCGTGTGGATAAAATGACGGACATCTCTACTCTGGATCAGGCGAGAGATGGCTTGGAAGCATTCAAGGCACTAGATATGGCCGTCTATGCGCGAAAGGTATTTGGGATGTTTTCAGGTGAGGAGGTCAGCGTCCAGCTCCGCTTCGAGAACCACTTGGTAGGGGCTGTTCTAGATCGGCTGGGCAGGGATGTTTTCCTTGTTGCCGATGGTGATGATCACTTCACAGTTCGTGCGGATGTTGTAGTAAGCCCGCAGTTTTTCGCGTGGGTCACTGGATTTGGCTCAAGCGCACAGATCATTGGGCCCGATCATGTCGTTGAAGAGATGCGCCAGCATATTGATTCTGTGGCAGCCCTATATCATGGGGGGAACGGCTCAACAAATCTTGATTCTGAAATGGCGGAGGTATCCCAAAATGGACAGTGAGAAAATGGCTTCATTTGCAGCCAAAGCAGAAATGGATACCATGCTCCAGACTGTGCTTGAACTTATTGACTCAGATGATGGGAAGGACTTCGAAGAGAAGAGAAAGGAAGCAATAGAGTTCCTGAGCCAAAAGAAAAGCCGTAATGTAGCAGAGATCCTGGTTGATCTTGCAATAGATGATCAGACTGGTAAAGAAATCGCCTCTTCGTTCTGGGCTGCTGGCCAACCAATTCAAATCAAAGATGAACTGATTCTAAGGGCAGCAAATCCATCTGATCGAGAAACATTTCTGGAGATTCAACGGATATACTCTCCCATGCGCTCTATGCTCCAAGAAGGGGCATACTGTGACATGGTTTGGAAAGAGCATATTCAGCCCAAGGCGCTCATGTGTTCTATTCTCAAAAATGACACCTACATTGGCTACTGCGGGATCAAAGATACAGCACATGAACCATGGGAGATCGCCATTGAACTGCTTCCACAATGGACTCGGCAGGGAATCGGCCCCAAAGCACTGATTGCAATGATGGATGCTATCAATCACCGGCTGGGGAAATCTGAATTCAGAGTCCGAATCGATCCTGGCAATCAGTCCAGTCAGAAGCTGTTTGAACGTCTGGGCGCGGTACCTAATGGAATCTCCTCACTGTTTCTTCAGGAAGAAGAATTGCAGCAAAGGTGTGAAGAGGAGAATCTGCATCTCATTGATGAAGATGTCATTGCACTAGCCCAAAAATTCAATGTTGAACCAAGGAAACTGCTCAGCCATGTTCTAGAATACAAACTCGTGTGGCTGGAGAATACAGTAAAAGATTATGATTGACATTATTATAATTCGAAGTATAATAATAGCATCACGAGGGGGTGATCTGCTGTATGGAACAGTTTATCGACCGTGAATATGAGATGGAGACTCTTGAGAGCGAGTACCGCAGAAAAGGCAGCGCATTAGTCATCATGTATGGCCGGCGCAGAGTTGGAAAAACCACACTGATTTCGGAGTTCATCAAGGATAAGAATGCACTCTTCTTCCTTGCAAGTGAAGAATCAGAAGCGCAAAACCGCGCTCTATTCAAAGAAAAAGCAGCCGATTTTATTGGCAGCGACTTACTCAAGAACGCTGATGTCAAGAGTTGGGACGTGATATTCAAAGCAATTATGGACAGTCCATTCGACCGCAAACCTGTGATCGTTATGGATGAGTTCCAGTATATCGGCAAATCCAATCCTGCGTTTCCATCCATCTTCCAGCGGATATGGGAGGAGATTCTGAAGACCCGCTCGGTTATGGTCATCCTCTGTGGGTCTCTTATATCCATGATGGAGTCGCAGACGCTTGCCTACTCCAGCCCGCTATATGGTCGTCGCACCGCGCAGATACGTCTTACGCAAATCCCGTTCAGTTATTATCACGATTTTTTCCCCAATAAGAGTCGTCGAGAGTTGATTGACTTCTATGCGATCACTGGCGGTGTGCCTAAGTATATCGAACTGTTTTCCGAAACAGAAGACATCTACTCCGCCATCCAGAAGAACGTGCTCAACCGCTCAGGTTATCTTTATGATGAGCCGCACTTCTTGCTCCAGCAAGAGGTATCGGAGGTAGGCAGTTACTTCTCCATCATCAGGGCTATCGCTATGGGGAACAGTAAGCTTTCTGCAATTGCCTCGGTGTTGGAGGTGCCGGCGACAAGCCTAACGAAGTATCTGAAGACACTCATTGATTTGGATATTCTGGAGCGCGAGGTCCCAATCACAGAGGAAAATCCAGAAAAGAGTAAGAAGGGCCTTTACAAAATCAAAGATAATTACATTCGATTCTGGTTTGCATTCGTCTATCCCAACATGAGTTTTATCGAAAGTGGGAATAGTAGCATCGTCATGAAGAAGATCCGCTCTAGTTTGGTAAGCGGCCATATTGCTTTTGTCTATGAGGATGTCTGCCGTGAACGGATGTGGGAATTGAATGGCGAAGATCGCTGGCCGTTCCATTTTTCGAAGATTGGACGTTGGTGGGATGGCAAGAATGAGATTGATATTGCTGCCATAGATCCTGATGGAAAGAATCTGATTCTTGGTGAGTGCAAATTCTGGCATGAGCCTGTTGGTGTCAACATTTTCAATGATCTTGTGGAGAAGAGTAAGAGTGTCACTTGGAAAAAGGCAGACCGACACACATGGTATGTTTTATTTAGCGCTGAAGGCTTTACCGATGAATTGAAGACACTGGCTCAATCCAGGGGCGACCTGCTTCTATTTGATGATATAAATTAAGAATACAATCGGAGGTAGAACATGATGATGGAAACTCAAAGAGCGATCGACATTATCTTTAATATGATGCCGGAAGATGAGGAGGAGGCGGAAGCACTGTCTCTGGCCGTATCCGCGTTGAGGGAGCGTTTGCTTGCTGAGCAGCACAATGAGCAGAAGTAACTGAGGATTTGATTTTATCCACATTGTAGGGCCCGCAGATGCTCCAGCAGCAACTCATGTGCGGTAGCAGAGTCATGTGCTTTCTTCGCATGTGTGAGATATTCTAGTGCATCATTCCATTCAGACAGCGGATAGTCTTTTGTGTTCAGTCTACTGAAAAACGCTGCTAAGACGCAGCGTTGATACGGGGTCAGGAAGCGCAGATCCGAAAGGCACGGGCATTCCATAAATGCGGCAGCTTCGTCTAAAAGGGACTGTGTTTTCTCGTTCATATCAACACCTCAATTCTAATTCATAAGGACAGCGCAATACTGCAATTAACAAAGAAGCCGGCTCCAATGGGAAAGCACATTGGAGCCGGCTTCTTCATAAACTATTTAGCTGCTCAAAGAGTTCCGGCAGTGCTCTGGGACGATACTGTCTGTGGCTGGTGCCGCTGATCCTGGGCGAGGGATCGTTCCGCAGGAAGTTACTCGGGTCTGCCTCCAATACGAAGCTGATCCAGGCAACTGCGTTTTTGCAGTTGCGCCTTTTCACTCTCGCTTCTCGAAGCCGTTGAAAAATCTCATAGCCCTGATCGCGTGCCAAATCATAAAACTCTGCGGCGTGCAGGAGGTCTTCAATCTCCATCTCTGCCCGAATCTGCTGTTCCTCCAACTTTGGACGTGCCTTTTGGATTGTTTGAATGAATTCACGGAAGGAAGCAATCGCCTCCAGATAGTAGTCTGCTTCTGTAATCTCAGGCTTACGGTGAGAGATCGTACCAGAAGTAGATTCGGTTCCATGATCGTCTTCCTGCATAGTGCAACCAGCCGCAGGAGCCACGTAATATCCCAGATTCTTCATGGCCTTTGGCAAACTTCTCAGGAACTCATCTGCATTGAACCGCTCGTCAAAGATCTTCGCTCTGCGCTTATCTATGACTGGGGTTGCACAGCCCCTTTTATCGCAGCGAACAAAAAACTTATCATTTGTAATAACCCATGACATCAGGTATCCTCCTTTCCACTTTTAATTTAGCAAATTGAAGCCAACGAAGGGGCACCAAGAGTAGCCCCTTCGTTGGTGTTTTACGATGTGTTGAGAGCCAAAATCAATAGCGTGGCCACATACCGTGATATGTGGCATCCGGCATATCCTCCATGAAAATGCCATCCGAATTTACCGGGCGCAAAGTCCCAGCCGCAGTAATGGCAAAATACGACACTGGAGAGACCAGACACTTATCTCTTCCGTGGTGGTAATGAAGTGTGACAGCAGAATTACAGGGGACCAGAGACACAATGAAGTCCTCACCCATGATGGTAGGCTTGTTCTCCATTGCCGTCACGAATGTAGAGCCGTCATCAAGCAGAACCTTCAACTTGCCATCTCGTGTTTCCTCTACCTCTACAATGAGATCCGCATTATATATCTCACCGTCCAAACAAATCATACGAGTCATAGCAATATTCTCCCTAACTTATAGATTTGGAGAGGACCTGTGCAGTTGCACAGGCCCTCTCCAGTGTTATATCTCATTGCCTAGCTGCAACGGGCATCAATAACCAGTCTTGGGCAGCTGAGGATTATGGAATCTCCGAACAACAGTGGCCCAAGTTGCCTTGGCCGTCTGCCATTCATTGAGGTACTGACCACCCACATCAGCGCGATTGATGATCTGGTATCCATTGGCTACGGTTCCCAGAACCTGTACACGCATGGTGGGCTTCATTACAGAAGCAAAGCCGCTGGCAACAGTACCAAACTCAAAGCGGACATCGGTGACAAACTCACCCTGCGCCAAGCCAAGGGTATTGGCATTGAGGCTGAGAGAATAGTTGTTGGAGGTCAACAGATTGCTGGCCAGAGTCCGATAGTCGTTGAGATTGGTTTTGAATGTTACCTTGTAGTACAGTCGCTGATTGTAGGTGCCAGTGGTAATACTGATGGCTCTGGCTGCATCAGTCGGGATGCGGTCGTGCCAGAAGAACTTGTTCAGTGCCACATTGGAGGTATTGGCAATGCCTGAGAAGTCGTAACTCATCATCTGTCCAGGCTGCACCTCGCGGTTGCCGGTCTTTTGAATGGTCACTCCCATCTTAGCGGGTTTATTGTAAGCAGAGAGTTTGATGATCTGGTTGGGATACTCAATCTCTGCCTCCATTTTCGCACTGCTGAGCTGGAAATAGGCCGGAGCAGATACTTCCTTCACGAAGTAGCGGCCCAGCGGCAACGGGTCAGAGGCTGCAACTCCATGCTTATCCGTCACAATATAGCCAACGACCTTACCAGAGCGAGCCTGCGAAATCTCATAGACTGCACCTTCCAGTTCGCTGCCGGCACGCTGGCCAGTAATGAGGTTATCATCGGAACTGTACTTGCGAATCTGGATCTGGCCTGTTACTGCACTGTTCTCCCACTCGATCTGAGTGCACTTACCACGCTCAACGTAGATGGTCTTATACTGCTCGTCGCGGATATAACCGTCCGCAGCTTCCAACTCACGCAGGAAGTACTTTCCGGCCTCAAGCTCATCACGGATGTAGATATAACCGTCCTGATCAGTGGTATACTCACCAATTGGATTTTTACCTGCATCGTAGAGAACGAACTTCACGCCGTAGATTCCCTCACCTGTATGCGCATCGACCTTATGGATCATGATGGAGCACATCCGCTTATTGGTGATCTCCAGCGTAGTCGTTTCTCCATCCTTCACGCAGACCTGCTCTGGATTGGCATCCAGCGCGTAACCATTCGCTGCCTTCCGCTCAACGACTGTGTACCAGCCGCTCTCTGCATTGGGGATATGGATAACGCCGTTGCGGTCAGTGGTGTAGGTGCCCAGGATCTCACCGTTCATCTTCCGGACTTCGAACTGGACGCCCTTAATGCGCTCGCCTGTATCTTCATCCTTCTTAATAATCTGCAATCCACCTGTGGGCGTATTGTAGAAAGTTAAAGTCTGGGTATCAGCCGGGTTGATCTCCACAGTCTGAGTATCTTTACCGGGTTCAATCACATATCCAGGCAAGGGCTTTACCTCCTTCACAATAACCGTGCCGGTAATGCCAGTAATACGGATCTCACCGTTTGCGTCCGTTGTGTAGAGTCCCTTGCTGGACAGGTGGCCGTGGTCGGCATCCACAAAGCTGCCGTCGGCATAGGTCAGCTGGAACTCCACGCCGGAAAGCAGTTTGCCGGTCACGCTGTCCTTCTTCACAATGACCAGGCCGCCCTGCTTCTGGTTGTAGAAGCGGAGCGTCTGGACCTCGCCCTCCTTGATCTGGATGGACTTAGGCGTAGTGTCCAGAACGAATCCCTCCGGCACCTTGGTTTCTCTGGCGGTCACAGTGGTGCCGGGAACAAGGTCCGTGATGACGATGCGGCCTGCCTCATTGGTGATGAACTCGCCGTTGCTCTTACCTACTACAGCGCCGCTGGAATCGGTCACCAGAAAGGTCACGCCCTTGATGGGGGTCGTGGTGCCCTCGATATACTTCTCGATCACCAGAGTGGTGCTGGGGGTATTGGTGAAATGGAGCGTCTGGGTGTCATTGGGGTGGACCACCACCGTCTGAGTCTGGCTGCCGGGATCAATGGTGTAGCCGGGGATGGTCTTGGTTTCCGTCACCACCAGTGTGCCTACCACACCGTCGATCTGGATCTTGCCCTCCTTATTCGTAACATACAGGCCGTTGCTGGAGATATGGCCGTTTTCATCGGGGACAAATTCGCCAGAAGCAGTCGTAACCTTGAAGGTGACGCCAGCCAGGGGTTTCCCTGTGAGACTATCCCGCTTGTCGATGATCAGGGTGCCGGCCTGGGAGTTTTTGATGACTACGGTCTGGGTATCACCCTTGGGGCCGATGACCACATTGGTGGAGGGCTGGTCCATCACATAGCCCTCTGGGGCCTTGATCTCCGTGATTACGTAAGCGCCGGGGATCAGGTTGGTGATTCGGATCTCGCCGCTGCTGTCCGTGGTAAAGATGCCATTCTGCGTGAGGGTGCTGTCACCGATGACGCCGTTCAGTCCGACTTCGCATCCGGCAGCAGTCGTCACCCGGAACTCAGCACCGGGCAGGGGCTTATTGGTTTCGCTGTCTCGCTTCTGGATAATGAGGGCACCCTTGGGGGTGTTCTTAAAGGTCAGGCTGACCGTGCGCCCCTCCTTGATCTGGACCGTCTGGCTCTGCGTATCCAGGATGAATCCGTCCGGGGCGCGGGTTTCGGTCACCACAACGCTCTTGCCGGGTTTCAGGCCGGAGATGCGGATCTCGCCGTTCTCATCGGTACGATAGACGCCATTGCTGTCCCCAATCAGGGTGCCATCGGCATACATGACCTTGAACTCGGCGTTGGGCAGGGTCACGCTGGGGTTGGTGGCACAGACCTTGCGGATGAGCAGCTGCCCGTCCGGCATATTCTCAAAACGGACGGTGACGACGCTCTGCTCACCGCTGTCTGCCAGGAAAATCGTCTCGGAGGACTGGATGATGGAGTACCCATCTGCCGGGTCCACCTCCTCCAGAATGTAGGTGCCGCTTTTCAGCCCGGTCCAAATGGCGGTGCCGTTCCTGCCCGTCACCTTCTGGCCGATGACGGTCCCGCCAGTGCCAGAGGTGCCGCCCAGGTAGCGCAACTGGAAGGTGCAGCCGGGCAGGGCTTCATGGGTCACACTGTCATACTTTTCTACGATGATGGCATTGAGCGGCACATTTTCAAAGGTGACCGTCTTGCTCTCGTTGCCGTGGAGGATGATCTTCTGTGTGGTGGGTTCCTTCATCTGGAATCCAGGGGCAGGGCGGATTTCGGTGATGGTGTACTCTCCGGGGTAGAGCCGCTTGCCCTGCTCATGGAGCCTGATTTCACCCTTGGCATCGGTCAAAATTTCGCCGAAGTCAATGGTGTCGGGGGCCTCCGCCGCCTCACCATTGCTGGTGTAGGTCACGTGAAAAAGCGCCCCCTCGACGGGAGCGCCGGCAACACTGTCTTCCTTGTAGATGGTCAGCTGAGGGGCCTTCCGATTTTTGAAGGTCAGTGTCTTTTCTTCCCCTGCGTTGAGGGATACGGTCTGCTCCCGGTCGGCATCCTTGTCCGGCAGATAGTACGGGGCAGGGACCGCCATTTCCACGATTTTATAGCTGCCGGGGACCAGCCGGAGCTTGACCGTACCATCCTTACTGGTGGTCACATCGCTGCGGTAATCGTTGTCGATACCGATAATGCGGAATACAGTATCCGGGATCTTGATGGAAGGATCATCCGCATCCACCTTGGCGATGGTCAGCTCCGGCTGCTTCAGGTTGTCGAATACCAATTCTCTGCTGTCGCCGGGACCAAGGTAGATGGTCTGGGTGGGGGTGCTGCTGACCACATAGGGGTCAGGGACAGAGATCTCGGTCACGGTATAGCTGTCCACGGGAATGCCGGTCAGGGTGGCCTTACCGTTGGGGCCGGTGACTACATCCTGATGGTAGCCGTGCTGGATGCCCTTGATCTCAAAGTGGGTGCCAGGGATGCCATCGCCGGTCTGCTCATCCCGCTTGAAGATGGTGAGGTCAGGCAGCCGCTTATCCACAGCGGTCACCCGGACTGTGCCGCCGCCATCTACTGTGGCCTGATCCACATGGGCAATGATCGGTTCTGTCAGGCAGGCGTAAGGTTCGGGAGCATAGATCTCTACAAAGGCGTACATGCCCTCGGTCACATTGGGGACGGTGATGATGCCATCTCGGCCCGTTTCTTCCGTTGCGATGATCTGGCCATCTTTGACGATATTGAACACCGCGCCGGGGAGAGGGGTATCGCTGTCGTCCAGCTTGATGAGGCACACCTTTACCTTGGCGTCGTTCTCGAAGACCAGAGAAACATCCGTCTTACCATCCCAATGGAATTCCTGCCGGACCTTGCTGGGGTCGGAACTGGTGGTGTACCCGGTGGGAGGAGTCACCTCTGTGGCCACATAACTGCCGATGGGCATGGTGTCCCAGGGCACATCGGCTAGGTAGCCGCCCGGGCCAGTGGTGTAAGTGCCAACGAAACTGTTATCCACACCCTCGATCTTGATGACCGCACCGGGCAGGCCGGTGGTGGGATCGTCCGCATCCACCTTGCGGATGCTGCCATTTCCTGTGATGACAGGCGTATCCATGAAGGTGACGACCACTTCCGTGCCGTCATCACGGGGAAGCACCACATACTGGGGTCCGGCGTTGTCGATCTCATAGCCCTCCGGGGGTTCCAGTTCTGTGATGGAGTAGGTGCCTGCTTCCAGCGGGCCGACAATCACCGTACCGTCCCGCCCAGTAACTACTTCTTTGGAGTAGGTTCCATTATTGGATTGGACAAGGAACTTTGCGCCAGCCAAACCCTTATTGGGATTGGTTGTGTCCACCTTTTTAATGGTCAGATCATACTTTTCGCGGGTGATTGTAAGTCGGCCAACCAAGACCGCCTGTACGTCATTGGAAGGATGATGGGAGGAACCGGGGCCTGCGTAATGGTACTCATAGACATCGCAGTCGCCCCAAACGCCCTGCTCACCAAGGCCGAGAATGTATAGTGCACGATCTCGGAAGGACCAGCCCTCCAGCTCATCATCGATGCTTTTGAAGTTTGTCCCATTGATGTTGTTGTGGACGTACATGAGTTCTTCAGCACATGCTGTCGCAGGGTCAGAGAACAAGCCCTCCTTATAGCGCCAAACGATAGCCTGCACCCAGGCGTTCATCACCCAAACATAATCAGGTCCCCATGTCTCAGCGACACCGAGGGAAATGGCTTGATCCGTAAACACCCCGGAGGTGTGGCAATAGAAGTAGGCCATCATGTTCTTCACAGTAGGATCGCTGATGGGCTCAGGCTTATCCCACTTATGGCCTTCCAGCGACCAGCCCATCCCTTTGCCCTTTTCAGAGCAAAAACCCATGACGCTATCGCCGTCATAGTCATATCGCATCTGGTGCATATAACAGACACCCAGCGCCGGAGACTCATAGTGGGTGCCGTTGTAGGTACAATTGGTCAGCTTGATCGTACTTGGGGTCATTTCAGCAGCGAATGCTGCGGTCGGAAACATACCAAGCACACAGAGCAAGGCCAACAGCATCGAAAGAAGTCTGCTGCCAAGTTTGGTCATGCTTTTCATGTGAGTAGTGCTCCTTAATTCATAGAGTAGTAGTGTTTTAAGCCCCTCTCCAAGGGCTCTTCCAGAGCATTTGGGCACAAAAAAGGTCTCTCAGCATAGCTGAGAGACCTCGCTTTATGACGGATTATGCTCCATATGGATTATAGGTACCCGGCCTGCCTACGATCATATAGCAGTAGGTAACGCCATTCTCCCGTGCAACGCCTACCCCGATGGAATCACCATCAGAGACAGTCATTGTCCGGAAATGACCGGGCGAATTGACCCAGTTCTCCACCGCCTGCTCGGCAACATGGTCAGTGGGACAGAGTGTGAATACGGTCAGATTGATGCCAAAACCGTAAGGGTAGCCGCTTCGAGCGACCGCCCCACACTCCTCCAGGTCATGATGCCAGGTGTAGTGCTTGTCCGCACACTCCTGAGCTGCGGCCATGAGCCTGTCATCGATTCGCAGGAACTGTGCTCCATGCTGCATCCGCACATCATTGATCCGCTCCACCATTTCAGCCCGGATAGTATCCAGATCGGTGTTGGGCAAAGAAGGCTGGCCAGTATAGGGCTTGTCGCTCTCCACCTGGACGCAGTGATTTTCATTGTCCCAATAGACATTGAAATCTACTGCGGCACCGATGTCACGGAGCATGACATAGTTGTTCCCATTGATCGCATAAGCGGTCATAGGGGTTTCTACACCATCTACCAGGATCGTGTGGGTGCTGCGTTCTGCCATGATACCAGCAGCATAAGCGACAGACCCACCAAAGAGGGTTGCTCCAATCAGGAGTCCGGCCATAAAGGTACCCATACGCTTCATTTTCCTCACCTCATCAAGTATTTCCAGCCACTCTCTCCGGGGTGATCCAATAGCGGATGCTTTACTGCTTCAAGCAGTTCTGAAGGCCACACAGGAAAATCTCTTCCTTCGAAAAAAGTTTTGCCCGCTCCAGTTCCTTGAACTGATCGAATGCGGACTGGGGCAGGTGGACTTTGACCATCTTCGTCGCGCCAGCGGTCATGGGCTTAGTCCGGTGCTCTCGGGAACGAGGCTTGTTGTTCTTCATGATGTACCTCCAAAACTATATCAATGAATCTCTACTGCCTGCACACACAGGCGGAGAGAGGGCTGGTTAGCTACGCAGGTGATCAGTGTGATCCGATTATCTCCCATCTCATTGGTGTAGGAGTAATCAGTACTGGAAATTTTACCAACAAAGGTCACTTCATAGGTCTTCGTGCCCTGGTTGGTCTCGTATTTCACCGTATCACCGACTTTGACGTTCTTCAGTTTCCCAAAATACGGGTGGTTGCCACGGTTGTGGCCAAATAGTGCGACATTGCCAAAATAGAGGCCGGAACCTTCATAGTGGCCAGCACCCTTGGACATGGAACTGTCCGTCGCGCCTTCATATACCTTGACCTTTAGGCCGACACGGGAGATAGAGACAGTGCCAATACTCCCATCAGGCTGAGTGAGATCTGCAATGGTCAACTCTGGCCGGTAAGTGATCTCAATATTGCTGCTGTGGCTGACATCGGAAAAATCAGATTCGGGATAGCCACCGCCAGAGGGCGTGTTCCCATGCTGGCCATACTGGAGGCCACTGGGTAGGTAGGGGTTATTGAGGGACTGTTCAAGAAATTCCTGGCTGAGCCCGTATTTGATTTCAGGAATATCATAGTCGATCTGATTATGCTCGCCATAGTTATAGGCCGCATCATACCGATCTTCATAGTTTGTGCTATCGTAGTATTCCGGTTCTGGGTCAGTCTTAAAAGAGTAGTCCGCAGCACTGGCAGGGACTGCCACGCCGGATAGCACAGCAAGCGCCATGCAGAGGGTCGCTAACTTTTTCATGTATTTTCCTCCTCTAATGGTTCGTCACTCGAACTTCCAACATCGACTTTGAACCAGTACGGTCCATTAACTTCACCAACAGTGTGCTCGAAGATCGCATTGTAGTAACGGATACTGATCTTCTTGCCGAAGAGTTTTCGTGCTACCCGCTCGTCCACTTCGACGGCAATCACGCCTTCTGGCACCTTCTTGAGTCTGTCGATGCGAAGCTCAGGCCGCTTCGCCTTGAGGAGGAATCGACCACACCGGTCATACTCCTTACCCTTGCCGGTCGCTTCATACACTGTTGTATTCTTACGAGTCAGCAGCACAATTAACAACAGACCGCCCATTGCCACAAGGCAGATGATTCCGATTAGCGGCAGGGTGCCGAGGGATTCGGATTCAGGCTGTACTGGGGTGCCAATGTAAGTTACGGTATACTGGATGCTGGATACACCGGAGGCAGAAACAGTTCCGGTATATTCGGCAGTGGTGATATAGCCTGTGGCTACTTTAGATGATGCGGTACCAGAATAGGTCGCTACGGCAGTGTATGTGGCTGGAACCAGCTCATCTCCCACAAGAGCTGTACTCTCAACACTCCAGGTCACATTGGACAGGCTCAGAGTCCGGCCATTCTTCACAACTGTTTTATCAATATAGGTCGAGTCGTTCCGATCAAGGCCAGTATAATTCTTGGTTGCTGTAACGGTATAACTACTTTGTTTATATCCAGCAGCTTCTGTCTTGATTGTGCTGTGATCAAGTGCCAATGTACCAGATGCGTGACCATCATCATATTCCATCGTAGGCTTCAGTTCTGCCAGAATGTCTTCCAGGTCTTTTGAACTGGTGGTGATGGTTACAGTCTCTGTGTGGCTATTCTGCTCATTGAAGGTCTGCTCCTCTTTAACGATGCTGCTGTATGCGTATAGGTAGCCATCATATTCAAAGTCAGGTTCCTCCAAACTGGATGGATCTTGGTCTGGGAGCAGTGTGTAAACCTTGATGGCTAACTGCTGTCCATTCAGATTCTGGTAAGTAACATCATCAGGGACAAAAGAGGCTGCACTGGCACTCACACACATTCCGAAGCTCAAGGCGAGCGCCAGTACCAATGCCATTACTCGTTTCTTCATGATAGATTTTCCTTTCTCATATTCTCACTCTGTTGATTCCGGAGGCGCAGGATCAGGTGCCAGACATGAGCGGCCACGGCGATATTCAGCAATGCACTCACAAAGAATCTCCATCAGTGAATCCTCATCCAAGCGTTCATTCACCCAAATGCACTGGCGGTACATATAGATGCTGCTACTATCTGTGAGGATGATAGAGTGCCAACCCGTAAGTGATTCAGCATTCATCGCATTGGCTGACCGACACATATCCACCTCATTTTCCTTTGCAAAGAGGATCTTATCTGCAACGATGATGGACATGATCGGATAAGTACGAATCATGGAGACCAGGACGACACACTCCGTTTCTTCATCCTTATGGATGGCAACGAAGGTATCGCCCTGCTCCTCCACAATATTCAGGCAAGCTCGAATGACATCCCGACAATGCTGCCTCAGCAACGCATTGTCGCTCATCATCAAATTCACCTCAATCTGGCATGACGCTTAATGATGCGCGTGATCAGGCCAAATGCAATGCCTTGTTCCTCATCGACAGAGCGAACGAGAAAACTGACCGTATCCAATTTGCTGGGAAGCTCCTTGGTCCGATAGGTCATGGTCTTTGCATTAGCCCCGGCTTGGAGACGAACGAAAATGAGTCTGCCAATCACATGGGTCACAACGCCATAATACGTTGAGCCAGGCGTCAGCTTCCGCAGATTTGGAAGGTCTGGGTTCTCCATGCCTCGTTTGACGGAGACCTGCACCTTATAGGTTTCGGCTTCCTCATCGAAGAAGACGCCCTGAACACTGGCTACGACAATATCTCCCGTTGCATAGAGGTTCGAAATGTCGGAAAACCATTCCCAAGACAATTCATTGGCTTCAATGGAGGTGTCTACCCCGAGAGCATCAACATAGATGCGATGCCCAGCAACACCGATGACGCGGCAGGCAATCAGGATGCCCTCCTTCACACGGCCAGAGGCGTAGTATCTCTGCTGGCGCTGCATGAGGGCTTCACGACGGCTACCCACTGCGGCACGGTTCTTCAGATCGACACCGGAGAGCACGAAATCAACAGTTGCACCCAGAATGCGGCTGAGTCGAAGTCGGAAGTTCAGGGGAGGCTTGGTATTGATCGGCCAATCATCCATGAACATCTCATGTCCGGGGATCACAATACGTACACCCTCATAGTCCACAACACAGATGGGATTGATTCCCTCTGCATTCTCAACGCCGCTCACCACTCCGGTCAGGACCAGATGCCTGTGTATGGCACCATTAAGGTAGTTCCATTTCACATCATCACTGTCTTGGGGAGTGAAGCCACGTTCTTGGTCAGAGAGTTCCAGAATGTTCTGGCTGCGAGGTCTGGGGTTGCGTCTCAGCTCAGGAGATTCTTGGCCATCCTGATTGGACTTCATGGTCGTGTTCTGATCCATACCAGGGTTGGTTCCAAAGTCCTTTTCAGACATTATGATCATCTTCCTTTCAGTTAAATTTCATCCAAATCAACTTCTCGACCGAGACTGGCATTTGTTGTAGGATGCAAGGTGGGTTCCGGTTTACACCCAGCAGCAAGCTGTTTCTCATTGATAGAGTTGATTGAATTGGCAAGTGGATTAGGCTCTAAAGTTTGAGCCCGACCGGATTTCTTCCAGTCGGGCTCGTGCAAGATTGCCTTGCTGCTTTTGAGCTTTTTGTAATCTGGATGGTTGGAGTAATCGAAGCGTTTTGCTCGATACACTTTCTGGCCTCGAATAAAGACCAGCTCCTCATCCGTGGGTAAACGCATCACTTCATCAGGTGTCAGAAGTTGACGCCTTGCGAGTGTATTAGACTGCCTGAAGTTCGGCGTGTAGTTAGTAATGTGCATGGTGTTCAGGTCACGCATGGTGCCTTCCACCTCAACAGAGGCGATTCCGACCCGCTCACTGATCCATTCAGCAGTCAAATTGTCTGTACAGCCAAGGAAGATCGTAGTGTCGCAGGCACCGATGATCTCCTGCCATTGGTCATCAGGGTATCGGTTCCGCATTTGGCCGACATTCTGGAAGAATACTGCAACTGAGCAACCACGGGAGCGGATAGTGCTGCATTTCTTTGTGAAGTCCTTGATGAGGCAGCAGTTAGGAAACTCATCAAGAACAAAGCGCACTTTAGTCGGTAAACAGCCACCCTCGCTAAAGTTATCTGCATATCGAATCAATTTGATAAACAGAAAACTGAAGAATAGGGAGCTGAGGAATTCGAATGTATTATCTTGGTCGGATACGATACAGAAATACGCACATTTCTGCTTGCCAGGGAGTTCTAGATCAATTTCGTTGAAGGAAGTGATATTACGTACTTCCTTCGCCTGCATGACTTGGAGTTTGCTCCCTAGGCCGATGATCACACTGGATCGGACGGTTTCACTTGATTGCAAGAATAATGCGTAAGGGGCGAAGGCTGGCGAAGGTGGCATAACTTCGCCTGTGTATTTATTGACATGCTCTCTCCGTATGCTATTCATGATTTTTGATAAGCCGCGCTCACTTTCATTACATAGGAGATCATAAACTTGACCCAAGTTGCGTTTTTCTGGCGGTAATTCCTGCGAAACATACAGCACTAGAGCTTTGAGCAGGTTGAGTTCTGCATTGAACCAGAATGCCTCAGTTGAATCACCACTCGTACTCTTGAGCACAATGTCTGCAAAGGTCTGCGCCATCAGTTCACTGCCTCCGACTTCTTCCAGGCAGTTCCACGAGTCGCTGTGGTCCATCTGGATCAGGTTGAATACCCGAACAGTATAGCCCTGTTCTCTAAGATACTGACTCATAGATTCATAGATTTCGGATTTTGGATCTGTAACGATCAAACTGTCACCACGCTTGGCTGCTTGAAGGATTAGATTGCGCGTTACGGAACGAGATTTACCCGTTCCTGATGCGCCGCAAATTGCGATATTGGAATTGAGTCTGGTCTTCGGGGGAAGTGTGAATACCCTGTTCTTTGATACCATGCCGAGGATGTCTTGGCTGGTCTGACTGGGAGGTCGAATGTCAAAACAAGCATCCGCCTCTCGCTTATCCATGAATGCAGCTGTGCCATGACTGCCAGAATGAGAGATCGTCAGATTTCGCTCACTGTCGGTCGTTCCAGAGTTGTCCCAACCTATTCGAAAGCCAAATACGATTAAAACTGCAACTCCGACTACTATCACACTTAGAGCAATAAGTCCTTCCGGAAATGTGAATACTGCGGCAGCGATTTCATCTAACTCCAGGGAAGGTAAGCCTGGCGAGGTACGGTAGTCGCTCCCCGCCGCCTTCCACGCTGCAATGTTGATGATAAATTGTGCAAGTATCCCGGTCAGATAGAATAGCACTGGAAGTAGGATGAGAATGCTCAACGCCGTTGTGAGTTTCTTTTTCATGGAACTCACCTCACGACACTGACCGAACCTCAACCATTGGACCTAGAATCGATTGAATTGCATCAGTCTGATAATCGAGGCAGATAAGAATTGGGCTTTCTTTGAATCCGTAGGGGGCTAAGTCCATATTGAGCAGTGCCAGCAAATCGCACTGATAATTTAGCGTAACCGGTCGCCGACCATCCTTGGTCACCGCATCATACTCACGGGTTTGGGTTTCCGGTTGCCTGTAATTTGATAGGATCTCAATGTCCATTCTGTGCTTCTCTTCTGGATCGACGATCATCTTCAGCAGGTGATCTCCCAAAAGCGAATTAACCAGAAAATAACAGTGTTCAAAATAGTCGGACACCACAAAGTACCTGCGGCGTCCCTTCCCGCCAGGGTGTCGCGCAATCTTGCGTGCAACGGACATATTCGATCCAATGATGACTTGGCTGAGGGTTTGCTGTGGGAATCCTCTCGCTTCAAGCAGGGTTTGAATTGCACCGCAGGTATTTTCCTCGATCCCTTGCATCCAGTACATCCTGCTATGCCCTGTGAAGTATAGGCAATAGCATTCCTTACCTCGAACGATGACACCTAAAATGCGGGAAGTCTTTGCAACAGATTCTGGATCATACTCCTGTATGGATTGTCGAATCTCCCATGCAGAATAGAAGTAGATCCCACTGTAATCGCCAGGAGGCTGTGAATGGGATTGATCCTTAAACAGCAGGGAAGGCTTTGCGTCTGGCAAGATTGCAGCACCTGAGTTGTAGGCCATGACCAGTGCATAAGCTAACGCATGGTACCGCATGATCTTCTCCGCTGATAGGTGGCCTGCCGGCATCTGGTCACGCTTTGCATAGATGTAGGTAAGAGAGTTGGGATCTGCAATGGCAATATAATCTATGCCTTCAGAGGTCAACCGCAAAGAACGGAGAATTCGTCCTCGATATGTGCAGCGATTAACAACCACATAGCCCAACTCTATCGCTCGATACATCACATGCCGATTCCACTCAGGATGCCCACCAATCCGCACGGCCAACTGAGATGGAAACTCAATACAGTAACCAACAAACCAAAGGAATTCAAGCATCCTATCGCTCTTACAAGTAATCATTTCATCACCTCCAATCCGCTCAGAACAGTCTGCTTAGAGGCTGCCGGCATAAATGCTTACACCGACTGATAAGAAGTTCCATTTGCTCTTGCACAAAAACACCCCGCTTTTTTGCATGGCGATTTCCATACCGAAAAGCGGGGCTCTTAGAGCCAGTTTTCAAATTGCCTCATTTAGATACCAATTTCTGAGGGCTTTTTTTTGTAGATTTAGGTATTGCTTTTGATGTGGTCTTTTGCCCAAATAGAGAGCGTTTCCGGTTGCATCAAGTAGAATTGGGTACAGTCCCGTTCACCCATTTTTGTGGTCTGGAGGACAGAACAGAGCAACCCGCTATCGTTGGTCAGCAGGATCGACTCAATGACATCCAGATACCGCTTCGTTTCAATGTTATCGTAATCTCTGACACGCCGGATGCCCAGTGCTTCATCATACATATGGACGATGCAGATTCCGCAGTTACGAAACCGCTCCATCGGATTCTCACGCTGGAATTGGATCAGGCAGTGACGGAGTGGTCTGGTAATGTAGGCCAGATTATCCCGCTGGTTCCGGGATGGAAGTATGGCTGGAACAGTGATTTTGAGCCATTTTTCCTCCTCAACCACGCCGATCCCCATTGCAGATACAACGGTATCATAAATGGGTTCGGAACTTTTCCCAAGCACCCGACCAGCCAAGTGCCGGAGCTGCACAGCATTTTCCTCTGTACTGCGGACGAGGCTATATAGTTTTGTCTTGGGGTCATACTGCGGGTTATCTGCCGCATTGTGGGATAGTGCAAATAGTTCCGTGGAGATTGCATCAAAGTCAGAGGCGATCTCCATCATATTCATTAAGTATTTCTGATTCATTTTTGCTTACCTCACAGTTCATAAGCGCCTATTACGCCATTTTCATCGACTAAAAGTGCAATATCGTTCTGGATTCTTCGTTCAATATCATTGAGCAAAGTTAGATCTCTGGTAACTAAGAAGCGGACGGACTGCTCTGGCAGTTCGTCCGCTTTCTCATTGATTAGAGCAATATTCATACTCGAAACAGGAATCAGGTCATATTCTTTTGTTTTTGTGCTGATCGTGAGCAGTGTAGGCCGCTCAGCTGCACAGAAATCCAAGATACGATTCTTGATTCGAATAAAGGCCCAAAAGCACATTACACTCTCCATCTGATTGTACTTCTCCAAGGAGTACCGGCTGGTAGACAGGTATTTGGCGTCTGAGGTGCGATACACCAAGCCCTCACTGCTCAGCCGCGTCATGATCCTCCCGTATTTTGCAGCGGGAAGATAGGAGAATAGTTCCCGCATCTGCCGTTCCTCAACGACACCAAAAATGGCGAGGATTTTTGTGATATAGGCCAATTGCCGGTCCCCAACTACTGTTGCAAATGACATGGTTCTATCTCCTTAATGTCGAGTTATAAGAACGCATAATGTAACTATTTTTTCTAGTTACGTTGAACGTATCTCTAATGTAAAACTCCGCCGTTGAATGTTCTTCGTTGAGAACGCTTAACGTAAAAGTTTATTGCTGCTCCTGAAGGATCTGATTGAGTTCATAACGATCGGTTGTGATTAGCCGCTTCTCCAAATTAGAGGCTTTGAACTCAACAGTGATGTGATTGCTGTTGGTAGAGATGAGCCCATTGCCACGTTCGAACCGCGTAATATTAGAAATTTCAGCATCAGTCAGATTCAACGCATCCTGTACGCGAAGTGCTTCGTCATCCTCCAGATTGAGAATGATTTTTGTCTTAGCATTATTGATGATTCCTTTACCGTACTTGCCCCCATCCAGGCTGAAAAAGTCGTTGAGGTCCTGTGTTGCAGCAATAGCGGCACCACCGTATCCCCGGATGATCTTGAATATCTCCAGACAGAATTCGGCGGCCAAGGAATTACTCCCGGCACCAACCAGCTGCCAGATCTCATCAATGAAGATTGCTTTCTCCTTGGTTCGATCTTCTTTCGCTTTATCCCACACGAAGTCCAGCACGAGAAACATACCAACAGTCAGCAGTTCACCCGTCAGCTCAGAAATATCAAGAACTGTGTAGGGATTGGAAAGATCCACATTGGTCTGCTGATTGAAGGTCTTGGCTGAGCCATGGACAAGTCGATTCAGGATATTACCCATGCGTTTGGTTTCCGGGACCTCCATCAGGATATTATAGACATCCTCCAGTAGCGGCATGGTACGGTATCTGCTTGGGTCATCTGGGTCGATTAGCGACTCATTTTCGTGGGTGATTCCCTTCATTGCATAGGTCCGAATTAGCGCCTCATCCAGCAACTGCTTTTCTTCATGGCTCATATCTGGAATGAGGAGGCTAAAAAAGATATGAAGTTGCTGGATCTTCTTAGCCAGAATAGAATTCTCGTTGATTCCTCCATCAATAATGGCGTTAGCAGTCTGATCTGTGCGCCGGATCTCCATGATATTGATGCACTGCTTTGAAGCGGGGCTGATGGAGATGAACTCGCCACCCACGTTTCTACAGGCGCGGAGGAATTCATGCCCCTTTAGTGGTGCAATAATGAAAACCTGTGTGCCTTTCCGCCGCATCCGCAACGCCATCAGTTGCATGGTAAAGGTTTTTCCGGCACCACTGGTGCCCAGGATAGCCATGTTCGCGTTTTTATAAACCCTGCTGTTAAAGATGTCCACGATAACCAGACTGTTATTGTGCTTATTTACCCCAAGTAGGATGCCGTTTTCATCTGACATCTCATAGCTGGTGAAGGGATAGCAACTGGCAGCGGCTGATGTGAGCATATTTCGTTTACTGCGCTCGAACAGTTTTTTATTCAAACGGCAAAACGGCATTACAGACCGCATGGCATCTTCCTGGCGGAAATAGCATGTTCGTACATCCATATCCTGTGAAATCATCAGGCGGCGAACCTCGGCAACCCGCCATTCCAAGTTATCCAAACTATCAGCTGTGACTGTTACGATGATACTTGTGTAATAGAAATCCTCATAGTTGGCAAGTCCCTGCTTTAGGAAATAGCCGGATTTAATGGCACCTTCGATGTCATCAAAGTCTGTATTGGTATCTGAGGTATCTTTGATTCGGCTGCGATTGATGCGGATCTGCTGGCCGAGCTTAGATTGGATTCGCTCTTTGGGCTCACGCTGGAAAAAGAAGTCAACGTCGATTCCTTCACCCGCATTGACGAAAAGTGAGGTCCAGCCGGCTACTACATGGGGGTTAAAGCCAGAGGAAGGAACAATCAAATAGGCGTGATACACGCCATCGATCACCACATAGCTGCCATGTCGTAGGTCAATGCACTCCGGTGCAATAACCTGTGGAACAGTGATTCCCTCTGGGGTGCTTTCTATTGCCTGCCTAAGTTGCAGATCATGTATCCGCTTCTCAATAGGTACCTTTTCACTGAGTTCTCGGTCAAAAATAGCATAGAGGACATTCAGTAAAAAGGCATTTTCATCATCGTGTGTGATGACCACATTATCGCAATGAGTGAAGTACTGCTTTGCGGTTCGGGCTGCTGTTTCCAGTGTAGATACCACCTCAGAGTAATCTGATTTTCTATTTGTGAAGGCAGGTTCATACTCGAATATGATTAAAAACCTGCGGGTGATTGCCTCACGGGAACCGATGGTTTTGATGAGATTGTAGTAGTCTTTTTGGAGTTCTCTACACTTGGGATCTTGCTCCCGGTCCATATCTCGCTCTATGGCATTTAAGTGCTTGCTGATGTCAGCTTTCTTGGTGAGTACCTTGATTTGAATATGGACTGGACTGATCTTCATCCAACTGGCAAAAGAAGCAATGATGTGCTTTTGCTCACGAACGCTGCGAAGAAGAAAATTGATCGGCTCCACCTCTAGAATCTTGATATAACGACCATCGCTGAGGTGAATGATTCCATTCTGGATGTTCCTTACCGGAATTAAATCTTCTGTCCAGATCTCCTTCCGAGATTTTCTGTGCGGCTGTTTCGTAGAATCCCCCTTCGGGCTGTGCCGTCTAGAATGCTTTACTGGTTTTTGTACCAGTTCAATATCCAGCGAATCGGGGGGCTGATGGCGCTGCCGGGATAGATTTGTAATAGGTTGTTTTGTCGGCGATACATCTGTGCGGTAGAGCATCCTTCTCCGGATAAGCCACCGACACCAATTGAAGACAAATTCAGACAGCGAATCTCCATCAATGCCAACAACACCAAACACTCCCAAAGGAAGCGTGATCAGGCAGAGAATGACGATTCGTGTCGTCAGAGAAAACGGTAACTGAAGGATAGGGATACCAGTAAGCAAAACGAGCACGCAAGCCTCAATTGCATTGCGCACTCGAATCATGCCGCCAAACAGCCGACCACTCGTTAGGAAATTAGGAGGGATGTAATACACATCCATCTCCTCATTTGGTCTTTGCATAGTTGGCCTCTTTTCTATTATCTACTAATGATCCAAAACGGGCCGCCGGAACCAGATAGTTTACTGGCCTCATTTAGGATGATTTTGATGTCCCACTCCTTTTCGGAGCGGCGATAGCTTGCAGGGTCCGCCACAAGAATTTTTCCATCTGATGTGACCCCGCGTAGCACGATAAAGTGTCCAGAAGATGTGAAATGCCCCTTGGTCATAATAGCAACCACCAGTTTCCCATCTGCCAGAGCATCGACGATCCTTTGTGGTTCAGATGCCGTGCACCCTTCTACGGTCAGTCCCCATGCTCGCGCTGCTCCGGGAATGAGTGATCGGTATGAACCACTGCCACTGCACCAGTATCCATTTTCGTATGCCCATTGAGCCATATGGGGAGGATCTACGGTCTCTGACGTGAGACTCGAAACCACTATGGACATAGATGTTGGACCACATGCGTAGCCTCCGATATTGTCTGTGCCGTAGGGGAGGTCCCGCCATCTCTCATCCAACTGGTTGTAGTAGACGACCTGCGTGACACCATCTGCAAAGACCACGCCATCATAGGAGAGCCCAGTGGCAGAGAACTCCGTTTCTGAAAGAGCTTGATAGGCCCCATCATTGAGAAGAATGGACAAGTTCTGAGCGTAATTTGATGAGAGGTTTTTCTGTTCAGCGCTAAGTTGGAAAACATGGTCAGCGAAGTGCATTTCACCATTATAGGTCACTGTGTAGATACGGATCTTCTTGATTACGGTTTCCGTTTCGCCAGTTTCCTCATCGGTCACGACCTCTTCGGTACGAGTCTCATCAGTATACGTAAAGGAATATAATTCAGCCTTATGCGCTCTCAAAACCGCTTCCATATCCTCCTGCGAAATGCTTTGAGCATCGCTATCCTTACTGGCGCAGTACATAGCAATGAAGTGATTGGCATTGAAAACGATGTCCGATCCATAAGGGTTATTAACTTCTTTTCCATCACAGGCGGATGCAGAAAAGTCGGCATCGATCCGGGCCAGCACGTCAGATAGGCCCTCGGAGAGGATCGTGCTGATTCCTGTATTGAGATCATACATACGTTGAGTCATCACCACATCGTCTGTGATACCATTTGGAGCATCTGTGCCGTCGCCAAATAGAGAGCCAAAGATGATAGAAGGCAGCATCACAACCAAAAGAACTGGGAGCAAAAGGACACCAGCAATAACTCCCAACCATTTTTTTGATGCTTTAGCAGTTGCGAGTACGGCTCCATGAATGCCACCAGTCGCTGCACCCACGGCAATTTTTGAGATTGTTTTCCCGGTTTTTGCAGCGGAACTCACCTGTGCATCTGCGGCCTGACTTCTCTCCTGATTATTCTTGTCAGCCATTAGATCTTATCCTTTCTCTTTGGAACTTGAGGAAGCTGCTGTACGATTTTTTCATCGTACTTGACCTTCCCATGGTCAGCGGCATCCTTATATGGAGTCCTCTGAACAACAGGCTGCGCGTACTGCTTGTACCAACTTTCTCCATCAACCGTTTGCACAGTTTCATAGGGACCGGTCGGCTCCATGTACTGTTTGGCGTTATACATCGCAAATTGTTGCTCAACACCACCATCTGCCGGAGTTTCATATCCAGTAATACGCCCGCCTCCAATCTCCACATTGCGGAAAGATGGTGCAGCGCCAGTGATATTGATACCAGCATGGGATGGAGCAGCGCTAACTCCTGAAGGAATGCCGTCGTGTTGAGGGATCGTGCTGGGGACAGGACTATCTGAGGGGATGGGAGCAGCACCTGCGGCAGCTCCACCATCTTCCGTGATATGATCTTCACCAAAAGTGACACTGCCGGCTTGTCCCGCCGCCTTTAGCGGTTCAGTTTCGATTCCCGCGCCCTGTTCACCTCCGGCAGTATAGCCCAAATAATTGCACAGTGCCTGAGATGCTTTTGCTCCTGTAATGGAGCCGACCGAGGAGAAATTTCCAGTTGCCACAGCACTAACTACGTCCTGAGCAAGTCTGCCATTCCCTCTCATGCTGGAACCAAACATAGCGCCTCCCACAAAACTTCCGATACCAGAACTCCGGCCAGTTGCACTAGAAGCGGCGGCATTGCCTGCTGCACGTTTTGCAACACTGACAAGTCCACCTCCGTGACCAGGAAAAGCCTGTCCTGCGGCCAGATTTGTAGTATTGCTCCGATTATGATTCTGGTTAAATATGTTGCTGATTGCACCTCCGGCAGCGCCAGCAGCAGCGCCAATTGCTCTGCCGGCAATCATCAACTCACCGAGCATACTGCCACCAGTTCGACCAACATTGATGCCAAGTGCAGACATAAAACTATCGATCTTCTGGCTTACCTTGAGAAATGCTATTGCACACAAGAACCAGATGAAGATGTTACCTGCAACTTCTTCCCGGCTGGATGCTGCAATAGCGCTTTCTACTTCACTTTCCTCAATGGCAAGCGCGGGTGCAACCAGCGCACTGCAAAGGAGGAATACTGTGATGGCAAACATCATGTATTTTTTCAATTTCACATCGTTCTCCTTTCCCAATTCACGACTCATACAGATAAAGGATTGGCTAAGAAGGTACCAACCATTGAAACAAAGAGTCGGAGACACCAAGCATTCATAATGAGCAGGAAAAACTGCCCACCTAACATTCGGCACCAGGAACTGAAAATATTCGATGTGTTCTCTGATGCTCCAGTAGCAAACGCCATAGGAGCTGTGAACACCAGGACTCCTACCATAATGTATCGTTCAGCGGCCTCAAAGAGGAGTTTGATGTAGTTCCAAGCCACAATCACAACCAAGATGAGGACGATCAAACTGACGGAACCTGATGCCAAGCAGCCGATAATGACTGTGAGCACACTCCCAAAACTGGCAAAGTCGATTGCAGGCAATTCTGCATCCACAATCCACGCATAGGGTGTACCTGCAACATCCAGCAGCAAAGTCATAATCTCATCGGAGAAAAGAGCGAGAAACAAGAAAAGGAAGGAGCGAAGAGCAAGTTTTACCGGGTCCTCCGCACTGAGGCCAACACCCGCTCCATAGTTCTTAAATAATTGCCACACAAAATTCAACAGAATGAATCCAATGGAAATGGCTACGAAGACTTCATAGAGGGTTTCTGCGGCTGGGAAGTAGCGTAGGAACGTGCTCATGTCACAACCAAGAGCACCAAGTATAGAACCTGTAACCAGATCCAGCAGATTCATGATCTGTGTGGCGATCCATTCGACGATACTATCCAAGATCCCCATCGCTGCACCTCAACAATTTAGTGGTGAAAAGATGCGTCATTGGGGATCGGATGCTCATCATCAGGGATCAGCATGGCAGTTCCGAGGCAAAGCACAAAGCCAGTAACAATACCGCCAATAAAACAAATGAGTTTCTTCATCGTCTATCGTTTCCTCCTTCAAGATGCTGTCCACTGTCCTCCAACAAAGAACGGTGTGATGTATGCCATGAGAAAGCCAAGAGAGTTCAGTACCGCCCAGGTGATGATAATTCTCTTCAGCCATGCTCTCGACTCATCTACCGTCCGACCGGATTTAGAAAAATTCATCAGCAGCAGCGCAATGCTTGCTGTCACGATGGCGGCGATGGTTGATACGCCGAGGATCTGTGTGTAGATGTCGTTCATGATAGCGCTGGCTTTTTGCCAGATGGTATCATCCGGTTCCGCTGCAAATGCACTACCAGACAACACAGGCATCATGGAACAGGTAAGGAAAGTCGTATAAGCTACGCGGCCTTTGTCCAGTCCTGATGTCTTCTTGTCGATCCACTTGCGAATTGCTTGGACCTTCAAAGTCATTTGTGATATGCCTCCTTGATTTGAATTACTGGAAATGAAAAAAGGCCCAGATAAGAAAGCGAGATCGTGCGCTCTTGCTTCTTATCTAGGGCCTTTGGCCATGAAAAAACCGCCCTAACAAGGCGGTCCTTGCATCGTTCATTTTTCAGCATAGTCATCATAACACAGGCTTTGTTCACTTGCAATTCGTATCCTGTCCGGATTTAGTACGTATTCTGTTCGCCAGTTGTTCGCGCTTCTTTATTCGGGGAGGAACTGCTTAACCAGTTCAATGCAATCTCTGGCGGTATATCCCCAGAGAATGCGGTCGATAGCCCGGATAGACTCATTCAGATATTTGTGGTAAGTGGTAGGTGACATTGGGAACCCACGTCGATCCAACTCAATCAGCAAAGCATCACGATTGACCGGTTTGCGGTCAGAGAAATAGGTCACGTATAGGACCTGATAATGCAGTTCTCCATCGTCAGGGTCCTGCCTTACAGCATCCAGGCAAGTATTGATAATCCGAAGCATGTTCTTGCTACGGATCACGCTGCGAGCATAGTTCTCTAACTTCGTTCCGCTCAGATCAATTCCAGCAAGTTCTGCGTTAACCTCCATGGCCGATAAAGTGATGCCATGCTCCATTTCCATTCGAGCATTAAGATCTGCTTCAGATACATGAATGGCATACACTACTTTCCGATACTGTTTCAGCAAGTATTTTGTATTGTGGAAATTATCAATCTGCTTCTGGTCTCGGCCAGCTAGGATGCCTAAACCCGTCCGAATACACTCATCAATTTCATCACGAACAATTTCTTTCTCAAGTGCATAGGCAGGCCGCCCATCAAGTTTTTTATTTTCACTCATTTGGATGTCTCCTCTCTGTCACATGGTATACTCTCCTTTTTGTTTGGCTCCGAATCTACTCCCAGGTTAGACTTACCCCAGTCTAAAGAACTATAGAAGACTAAAGGCGTTGGTCGAGCAAAAAAAGAAGACTGAAGGTGCTGAAACACCTGTATTCTCAATGGTTTTCCACCGGGAACGACCGATTCCCTTTGTGGGACGCACGTTTGGATGTTGAGTGTGAGATTTTTGCTATCATCCGCTGGTACGACACACTGGGTAATGCCCAAGACTTCCCCTATCTTTTTGAGGTGTATTTCTTCACAATCTTCACCATAAATCATCTCGCGATACTGGCACGGTGAAATCACCGAGCCACGTGAACTGGAGAAGCTGACGCGACTGATGATTCCGTATTCTTCAAGTTTCAAAATGAATCGACCGACTCTAGATTTGGACCAGCCCCATCGTTTTGCCAGATAGGAGTAGGACAGTAGCGGTAAGCCCTTCATATTGGCATAGTAGACGACCGGCATAAATTCGGAACCCCGAACCGTCTCATCATTCAGTACAGTGTGGAGCCAGAAATCCATGATAGCATCCAATTCGCTGAACACAATATCGGCATGACGACGGCAGGCCGACAGCAGTTGTCTGCCCACTGGCAGCGGAAAGAAGAAAAAGCCTGAGCCTTTATAACTGTAATAATTATAATTCAAATGGGTGCAGTGTCGCTTCCAATTTGAGATTGTAAAGCGCAAAAGGCCGGTATCCTGGTCCATAATCTCATAATCAAGCAACATTGCATCTTTGAAATACTCCAGTAAGTCAAGTGCCTGCGCTTTTGAATGGACACGAAGAATACGCGGCAATGCAGACAGTTTGCAGATCCATTGACCAGGAGCTTCTAAATAGTACTGCTCACCAATATGCCGTGTATGAGAGCGGAAATTTGCATAGGAGAAGAGCGCCATCAGGCTAAATAGATGAAGGTTCCCTTCGTTACGGAACTGTTTGTGGTCATTGAAATAACGAAACCATCTCTTCGGTATCCGGACCCGTGGAAACCGCGTTAACTGCTTTGTCTGCGTACAGTTCATACCTGCACCTCCTCCAAAGTGAGATATAGGGCGATCTCAAGTTCTCTGGTCACGGAGAAACACAGGCATTGCAGCCTCATCTCATGCTTATGAGCTTGCCGCCCCTCGGTTTGTGGCCTAGCCGGACGGGAGTACCTTTAATTTCCCATGTTGTCATCGCTCTGGGCTTGTCCTCGGCCCTTAACACCTCGCTACGGTGGCTCGAACATGGTGAAGTCTTGAGATCGTATGCAGTTTTCAAGGTGCATTGCAGGGCGAAACCACAGTGCTGATGGCAGTGCCGATTTGCACCGTCAATTTGTGCCCTCACTAAAGCAGGAGAAAATGGCATATCGATCACAACCCACTTTCGCGAAATTTTTTGAAAAAGATTTCTTGTTGTTGCCAGCCAACAGATTCCGTAGTATTCAGTGAAGAATATTCACGGAGGATTGCCACAATGGTTACTAAGAATACAAAGTATGAGTATGTGAAGTCACGGAAGGAATACAGGATTAGGATTACAGATGAATCCGGTAAGCGAATTCCCATTTATGGAAAGACTGTAAAGGAATTAGAAGCCAAATTAGAAAAGCGAGCGAGTCAACAGGGTTTGAGTGCTACAGGTCGGAGGAATCCATTCTTTAACGACTATGCACAGCATTGGTTGGATCTGCACGGCGTTGCACTATCCTTCGGGACAATGACAAACTACCGATACCTCTTTAATCACAATATTGCTCCATACATGAAAGGAAAGCGGCTATTAGACATCAAAGAAAAAGACATTGATGCTGTGTTAACCCATGTTGCGGATAAAAGCCAGTCGGTCTTTGAAGGCACCGCACTTCTAATCAAGCAAGTCTTTGATTTTGCCTACGAGAACCATGATGTTTTGAAGCATCCCTGCCAAAAGACGAAAACGGGCGGAATCCCACCTGCGGAGCGTGATGCGTTGACGCCAGAACAAGTCTCTATCCTCCTTGATGCGGTCAAAGAGACCAGGGCATACCTCTTTTGTATGATTGGTATCTACACAGGGATGCGGAGAGAAGAGATTCTGGGGCTAGGGTGGGACTGTGTGCACCTTGGGAAATCGCCTCATATCATCGTGCGCAGGGCGCTGCGATTCGTCCATAATCAGCCAGAAGTAACGGAAACACTCAAGACGAAGGCATCAAAAAGAAAAATACCGATACCACCACAGCTTGTCTCGTGTCTGGAGGAAGAAAAAAAGACTGCTAAATCGACATGGGTGGTTGCAAACAGTCAAGGTGGCCCGCTTTCTCAGAGCCAGTTCAAGAACCTTTGGAATGCTGTCCGGAATCGCACTGCCGGAGTCAGAACCTATAAAAAGTACGTAAATGGCCAGCTCGTCACTCGTACCATTACTTCAGAAGTTGGGCAGAAGTCGGCACATCACCGCCACTATTACACAATTGATTTCAAGGTTACACCGCATATTCTGCGTCACACCTATATCACAAACCTTCTACTATCAGGCATGGATATTAAATCAGTTCAATATCTGGCAGGGCATAAAAAGTCCAAAATCACGCTGGATATATATGCCCACTTGATCTACAACCGCCCTGAAGACATCATTCATGTTGTCAATGCAGCATTTGCTTCGCATCCAACTGGAGAGGAGGGAACGACCTATGCCGAAAAGACCTGAATATCAGTATTGCAAGGATAAGAAACTATACCGAAAGCAAATCAAGAATGCTGAAGGAAAATATATTTCTCTTTATGGTAAGACGCCTAGTGAGCTCACAAGCCGAATCAAGGAATTCCAGTTTGAACTGAAGTGCCAAAAAGAAGATCGCACCAATATGCTCGTTTCCGATTATGCTCAGATGTGGTTTGATCTGACATGTTGTGGTTTGGAAGAAGCAACGCGGGACAATTATGAAAGTACAATTCGTCTCCATATTATTCCTTATTTCGAGGGGATGCGGATGCAGGATGTGAATCCTGCGGATATTGAATTTGCAGTCAATCATGTATCAAAGTTCAGTGAATCTGTTCACAACAAGACATATATGCTCCTCAAGCAGATCTTCACCTACGCATATGAAAATGCCGATATACCAGAAAACCCGTGTCCTATCATGCACAATGGCGGCATTGAGTCTGAAGAAAAAGAAGCACTCTCCGATCAGCAGGTTAATACCTTACTGGATAGTGTGAAGGGTACCAGTGCATATCTCTTCTGTATGATCGCAGTTTATACTGGAATGAGGCGAGAAGAAATTATGGGGCTAAAATGGGACTGCGTGTTCTTGGATGATGTTCCAAGAATCAAGGTTGAGCAAGTCGTTCGGCACAGACACAACCAACCTGTTGTGAGCAGCACACTAAAAACGCCCGCTGCCAGAAGAACAATCCCCATTCCACCTCAGTTAGTCGCTTGCCTCAAGGAAGAACGTAATAAATATAAAAAGGACGAATTTGTTATGCGTGGCCATGATGGAGGGCCGATGACGGAAACTCAAATGCGACTCATGTGGAAAAATGTGACCCGGCGGATGACTCTTCCTAGAACCTATAAGCGGTATAAAAATGGGACAATAACCATCCACTCTGTTACACCTTCGCTAGGTGAAAAGTCGAAACATGGTGATTGCCAGTACACACTGGATTTTTATGTTACTCCGCATTTGCTGCGGCACACATATATTACTAAGTTGCTGAGTTCTGGCGCAGACATCAAAACGGTACAGTATTTGGTTGGGCATAAGAGATCAAAAACCACGTTGGACATCTATGCTCATCTGACATATAACACTCCAGAGAAATTATCCGGGCGGGTCAACGAAGCGTTTCCGGAAGTCTAGCAAATAAAAGAGGTTTGTCCTAAAATGTAGGACAAACCTCTTTTTGTCTGCTGAGTGCTATACGCCCTCATTTGGGCCCAGAAGAAGATCCTCTTGATCCTCGTCCAGCGTATCATCCTGAATCGGCTCTTGCCTCCGCAGCTCGGCACGAATCATAGACTCCTTCGCATAGAGTTTATTCATAGCGAGTTTATATGGTGAGTTTTTCTTTTTACCATTGTACTCTAATACCATCGTTTCAGCATATCCGAGTGAGCCGTGGCCTCGCTCCTTACCTAGTCTGGTCAACTGTTTGATTGAGATTGCCCCCAACTTCTCCTTAAATACATCATCAATCAGAGTATCCCCATAGACGATAACAAGTTTGGTCAGTGCATTCAGTATGTTGGCAGAAAACGAACGATCTTCGCCTTCCCATGTTCCAATCGTCAGCCGCAAGACCCGGTCCAAAACGTGGTACCCATATCGCTTGTATATTTGTTCTACAGTGGAAACAGCGCAAATCAATCCAGGGCCTGTCTTGCCGCTTATTCTCAAACCATACGACTCCACTAAATCTCGAATGATAAGTTGGTCACTATTTCCGGCCTCAATATTTGCTGAGAACACCTCATACGGCAGGAGCTGCTTAACAAATTTCATTTGATTGGCAAATATATCCGCCTCATGCTCATAACACAGATCTTCATAGATCATGCACCAGACAGGGGTATCACGTGATCCAGATGCAAGCGCCACAATTTCTATCGTGTGCTGACCATTGAAAACATAATTGATTCCGTCTCGCCGACTTACTTTAACGGGATTGATTTGAAAAATGTCAAAGTGCGCGGCAGCTCGGGCGATATGCGCCTGAGATAGATTGCGCTGATAATCTTGGTTTGAAACGAGGTTGCGGATGGGAATCTGCTCAAAGTGGACATTTGGAACAAATTTACTATAATCGTTCATTTACTCCTCCTTGATTGCTTCCAACATGGCTTTGATCTGAATGTGCAAATCAAGAAGAACCTCTGCTAGTTTTCCCTTCGCTTGAGAGGAAACTATGCTGAGATCTGTTTTTGTCTTTAACCGCTGAAGCGAACTAGACCATGATGGGACAGTTAGCGTGAGCCCAGTTATTTCTGCATCAGGATCAAATTGGGGCATGTCTTTGACAGAAGGCTTAAATGGTTTCTGTGGTGCATGGCGTGGAACACTATTCATCTGAGTGATAGTTTGGCGCACCTGATTGTATTGGACAAATGGCTGCTGTGAATTCTCCATTTGCTCGCAAAACTGCCGAATTTGAGAAGGCGTCATTTTGGACAATTCTAGCACATGGTTGTGTGAGATTTTGTAACGTCCGGATAATATCTTACTAACGATTTCCTTGTCCTTCTTCCCCAATTCATCAAGTGCACGGGAATAAGTAGCATATTTTTCTACGGTTCCATGTGAAATATGATTCGCTTCTGCAATTCGCATTGCTGTCTTTACTCGTGTAGGAACCACTCTTTTCAGCGACTCCGAATCGGCGCGCTCTTCAGAGACGGTACTGTCTTGGCCAACATACTGATTGATACCAAGGGCATTTTTTTTGGAATTCACAATTTTTTCAGACTCATATTGCATACCAATCAAGTACTTCCGTGTTTCCTCTGTGAGATTCCTCCGGCCAAGTTGATTTGCACAGATCCAAGCAATGACCTCTTCCTTGCACTCAAACTCCATTTCCTCTACTGAAAAAGGGATTAGATGCTTTCTACATAACTCGTAGCGGTTATGACCATCAATAATGACACCATGCCATGTTGTTAGCGGATCTCGGCAGCCATCCGAAATTAAATTCTGTTCTAACTGCAAGTACTCTTGCTTAAACAGAGGCCGGATGAGATTTTTGAATTCCGGATCAACCACCAACTCATGTATCGCTTTCTCTGTTATCAATTTACTTTTCTCTCCTAATTTCTTCGAATTCACGCAGCGAGAACACCGCGATGCGTTGTTCCGGAATTACTTCCCCAGCCACCCGGTATGAACTTCCCAGTTTTACATCCTGTATCTCCTGGCACAGTTTCCGAATGAAGAAGCGGCTATAAATCTCGACTGAGTTTGTAGATTTGAACCGTGTCTGATTGACTTTGTGCGTCTGATCCCCTCGCAGTGTATGGTCAACTGAGCGTATGACAACAGCCATATCATCCAAATTAACAAGTATCTGAATATACTTAGGATCACCAATGAGGTGAAGACACGCTTTATGAATCCGAATGCAGTATTTTTTCAGATCAATGGACATAAAAACGCGAGATTCTACTTCATCATTCATCGGTGATACCTCCTTGTGTGGCAGTCGCCAATGATGTGTCTGGTATCTGCTGCTCAGCAAGGCCATTGTCCTTGATAGCATATACTGCGTATCCATCAAAAATATTGACCTGCATGGTCTGCTTATGTTCATAGTATGGCAGGCCAAACTGATCCTTCCATTCGGCAGGAAATACTGGCACTCTGGATACCCGTGTCTTTGAATTATCTGTTACTGTTTTTTCATATACCTCGGGGGCAGTCAGATCAAATGCAATAAGATAGGTATCCCGAGCATGGATGATTTTACCCATGATCTTGTAGCGGTGTTGAGGGGCCCACTCCATAAGCGTGAACAGCTTGTAAGTAAACAGTTTACAGGTAACTTGTTTAGGCTTTGGCTTTCCGCGCCCCTTGATCGACCAGGGGACCGCATCCCGTGCTCCCTCTTCACATGGCAAAAGTACGAGAACTTTCTTTTCCTGATTGACTAGAGCCTGAACATAATCAACACCTGGAAATCGATGTAAGCAGGCTGCATTCACATAGAATTTGCAGTTATAAAATGTGACTGCTGGCTCAGATAGGTGTGCAAAGAATTCACGGCGTACTACTTGGTAATTATCAAGAGAGAATTGTTCTCCCGCTTCAAGAATCTCATCGTTGTCGGATAGTTTAGGTTCGAAGCAGGCAGACTTTTCTCCTTGATGAAACTCTTGCACCGACCTATTGTTTATGTCTCTAAGGATGGAATCTAGTACTTCGTGGCTCTTCAAATCCGGCATCTTATCCCTCCTTAACAGGAGCTGCACTTAGTTCCTGCCTGATGTACTGTCGCAGTTCCTCATAGCTTGTCATATTCAGCGGGCGACCTGTAGAAAAAAGCTGACCTTCAATGTAGAGTTTCCAATCCTGCTCACTTTGGTTTTCCAACTCATGAATCGATCTCTCGCGAAGGTAGAACGGAACGCCGAAACTTCGTGTCCATGCTTCTGGAACTGCACGGATAATATCAGCCTGCTCTGACTCTGGAATGGTTGTATCAGAATCAATTTCTTCCGTGACCAGATAAGACTTAATATAAACTTCCGCATCAGCCGCATTAAAGATGTAGGCTTTTTCTTCTGCATTTTCATAAAGAGCCCCAAAGATTCGGTATCGACACCCAGTTCTCCAAGACATGAGCGAAAAAAGCGTGTCAGAAAATGCTGCTGTGGGAATTGTTCGTGGACCATATACTCCATTTATACTTTTCGAAAAACAGATGCCATTGCGATTTTTCTTATCAGTTGGCCTGATTGCCAGTTTTCTCTCTAGCGGGTTAATCAACAATTCAATATAGTTTTGTGCCTCGAACTTCCGAACGCATTCAGTGCTGAAAGTCATCTTTTTATCAACGACAGTGACCGCCGGGCGATTTTGATGATCAAAGAGTTCATGTCGCGCAATTTCAAAACCTCGAAAATCAAAGTCGCCGGCATTAACTTCAATCTGATATACTTCGTTGTCTGAGGTGTGTTCATCATCCTCGCTATTCTCTACACAGTAGACACTTTGTGCTGCTTGAATGTAATCATTGACCTTAAACCCTGCCCAGCGAGGATTGACGCAGACGAAGCCTTTTAGCATTCCACTCTCAATGACTCGCAGTTCGGGAAGAAACGATTTATTTCCATACTTTGCGTTGTCGAGCAGCTTTTGCACAGCAATAAAATCGTCACGCGAAACGATACTATCATGGTGATCAAAATACCTGCTTTGTGGGCGCTCTCCACGGTTCTTACGAGCAAGATGAGTATGATAGTCAGGCGTGAATGTTTTCCTAGTAAGAACATCCCCACAATATCGCTCATTTCGCAGAATTTGGATAATGGCATTTGAGGTCCATTTTACATTTCCCAAGTATGTTCGCCGGCCAAGCGCCTCAAAGGTTTCTGCGATCTGCTTGGTTGAATACCCATAGAGGTACATAAAAAAGGCCAACTTTGCAGTTGGAGCCTCTTCCGGGTTAACAACCAATTCACCATCTGCGTTGTGGCTGAAGCCAAGCAGCTTCGGTGTAAGTGGAATACCATTATCGAGCCGCATACGAAGTGATGTTTCCATGCTTCGGCTTCTGGTATGCGACTCCTCCTCTGCCATAGTAGCCTGAAAGGATAATGCCATCTGCGAGTCGTCATTCAGTGAAAAAATACATTCTGACTCAAAGAATACTCCTACCGGAGGTCTGAGCTCTGCGAGTTCACGTACCATACCAATCGTGATGATGACATTACGAGCAAATCTAGAAACACTCTTAGTAATGATAATGTCAAATAGCCCTGCTTTTGCGTCGGCGATCATCCGGTTGAATCCATCGCGTTTCCGCAGAGATGTTCCGCTGATTCCCTCATCCTGATAGATGGCCACAAGGACCCAGTTAGGGTGTCTGGTCACAAAGTCCTCATAGTACTTTTTCTGAAGTTCAAAAGAGGTGGTCTGCTTTACATTGTCAGTAGAAACGCGGACATATATTACCACGCGCAAATGGGCCTCGTTGTCATAGTAATCCAGCGTCTGTTTTGCCGGGATGTACTCATATTTTGTAGGATCTACTTTAACCTTCATCCGGCGACGAACGCGCTCTTTTTCTTCTCGCTTTGCCTCCTGGATGCTCTTATCAATCATCTGTCAAACCTCGCTCCTCGGCCCAGTTTTCAGGAAGTCCCTCCAAAGATTGATCAGGCAGAAATCCTATGTCTCGAAGGTCTTCCTGATAGTAGGATGCCAAGGTAAAGAGGTCTTCCGAAATGAAATAAATACCGATTGGATGCCTCTGAGCAGCAAGGAGCCGGGCACAGATCGTGATTTCAGGCATCTTCTTCGATACATTCGACACTTTTTGTGTGATGATGAGATCTATTTTCCCCGCCATACAATCATTCAAGAGGTTACACCATGCAGGTGCAGATTCCATATTTGGCGGGGTAGATCCCTCATCAACATAGAAATCAACAAACTCCCAATTGGGGCACAGGGCAATACAGTCTAAAAACTGCTTTTTGTGATAATCCAGATAGTTCTCATACTTGGTCTGGTTGAAATATCGGATGTAAATTCCAATTCGGTAGTGTTGAGCTGTGCTTGGCCTCTCATGACGAATACTATTGAGCCAGAGCCTATGAGCTGCTATCTTTCTCCTGCGCGCGGCTTCCTCTGGGGTTGCGAACGATACTTGTTGGATACCGGCAACTTCCCCCATCTTCTGAAATACATCAATCTCATCCATCCGTGTACCTCCACAAGTATCGATTTAATTGAGTTAGATTATATCGATTCTTGTAGGATACTGGAACAAACCGAGAGTCATGGACTTGACTCCCGGTTAATAATTCACACGTTTATTTCGTTTTTTCTATTATGAGTATTCAAGTATTACCCAATCAAAGGGATTCTTTTTCCTATCTTCCCATGATATATTTGTAATATAGAGCCGCTGTAAGCGGAGATCTACATGAGTAAAACGGAACCACGACTCCTTAATACCAACACCAATGGAGGTAGTATCCGATGGGTGAAGAAAAGCGAATTTTTGGATACGCCCGAACTGTGACCTCTGATCAGTTAAACGGGCAGTTGTTGATAAAAGAAGACGAAGCAGTTGTCGTTAAATATATATTCTCCAAACTCAAGGAGTATTTAGAAAACCCGCCTAAAGATCTAATTTGTGCAGTTCTAGAAGAGCATGACACTGAAGATCTGACTCATGAACAAGCAGCAAAAATGGTTACTTTTGAAGCTGTTTTGCATCAAATCGCTGATGAGGTGAGTGAGAAGTGGCCCAATGCTGGTCAGAAATTTGCGCAAGCGCAGGGTGGAGGGATTCTGTCGTTGATCGATAAAACTGTATCCTCTTTTTCTGCTTCCGCGCCCATTATACCGGAGGAGACGTTCAAAATGGCGCAGCAAAGACTTCTGGATCGGTAATAACAAAAGATGCCGCTTGCATCATTGCAAGCGGCATCTTTATTCTTCGTATCGTTTCCTTTGTGCCCGCATGGTATCCTTCAGCTCTCGAACAATTCTCAAAATTGCTTCAATCTCATCGGGTGTGCAGTCATCCAATACATCTTCAAATTCGCTCTTTCCGAACGCCTGTCCCCTGGGTACGTTTAAGCGGAGAAGTTCGTCTGCGGATGATTGTAATGCCTCAGCTATGCGAGCAAATGTATCCAGGCGCATTCTCACCTTGCCCTGCTCCACATAACTGATCCGAGGTAGGGACAGCATAGCTCTATTTGCCAAGTCAGCCTGACTCATTCCTAATGCAAGGCGAGCTGTACGAATTCTCTCGCCGATTTTTTTGTAGTCTAACTGCCCCTGTTCGCTCAAATCCTCACCTCAGTTCACTTATCCGCTATATTTCCCTGCCAGTATATCGTTTATAGGCTATTTAAGATATAACCGTAAGGTGATATACTAACTTATACGATAGAATGAAGCCATCTTTTTTAGGAGGCTTCTTTTATGAAAATGAACAACTCTCTTGTCGGTAAACGGATTGGCCAACTGCGAAAGAGACGTGGCCTGTCTCAGTTAATGCTTTCAGAAATGATTGACCGCTCTCCTACACACCTGAGCTACATAGAAACGGGCGCAAAGAGCATGAGCCTAGAAACCTTTGTCCGAATTGCAAATGCCTTGAATGCAAGTGCCGATGAGCTCTTGATAGATCTGCTCAACAACACCAATGTGGCATCAGCACATGCGTTTTCCTCGTTGCTGTCTGACTGTTCAGAATATGAAAAGCAGGTGCTTTTGGATACTCTTTTGGCCACTAAAGGTGCCCTGAGAGCCCATCTGCATCTTCTAGGTAAGCATTATGTATAACGTAACGAATCCAAAGATAAAGTGCAATCGACTAGGAGGGAAGCCATTGACTCTCAGTTTGCGCGATGTGCTAAACGCTCCATCAGTTTATAGAATATCATCGCTCATTCACCACTCACATTCTCTTTTGTTTGAGTGATGACGGGTGATGCAGGTTCATACTACATTTTCCAAAAATCCATTTACATTTTCAGCATTTTCAGGACATTCAATGCGATGTCTGATATAATATTCTTATTTTAGTGAGGAGGTCTGCAAAACATGGGTATCTGCTATAAGAAACTATGGAAGCTGCTCATCGATAAGGATATGAAAAAGAAGGAGCTCTCTACTATCGCCGGCATTAGCCAGGCTTCCATCACTAAAATGGGCCGCAATGGTCATGTTAGTACAGAGACGCTTATGAAGACCTGTTCTGCTCTGGGTTGTGGTATTGGTGACATCGTAGAAATCACTCCTGAAGTATAGCTGCTTCGTTAATTGATGCTGCTATTGGGAAAGGGGATGGAATACATGAGAAACGCATTGAAAGCTCCACAAGTAAAACAATATATAGACTGGCTGAGACGAATCGAATACCGAAGCGCAACTTGCCAATTTAGTTACGACGATTTGACATATCAAAAAATTGATGAGCTATATCGATTACTGGACCGTATTAAGCCAAATTGTGCTAACGGAGCTGTGGAACTATGGCTCCAAGTAGATCGTGGCAGCATAGACGATTTTGGAAACTATGAGGAATTTCATGCAACAGGTGAGGTTGATACCTATGAGGAGTTCTATTCATGGTGGACAGCAGAATTTCCAGATGAAGTGGAATGGATCAACTTCACCGCTATTGAAGATCGGGAAATTGGCTATCGAATGATCTACCTTGGGCAGCATTCTATACTCGAAATGGATTCTCGCAAAGAGAAGTCCTTTCCTCATGATATTTCTGAGTTCAGTTGCTGGTTAGTGGATGCTGTTTCACAAGCGATTCACCAAATCGAGGCCGGCACATATAACGAAATGCTGGAGCGGAATCTTCCACCGCAGCATCGAACTGGTACAATTAGGCGATCTAAACTATGGGAAGTGTGGCCTGAACATAAGGCAGACTTTTTTGAAGACCTTTCTCAAAAGGACATAGATGAGTTCTTATCCGTGGCATCGGATTTCTTGCCTGCCGGCAGCCAAAGGCCGTCTGAAATGACCGCCAATTACTTTTTCTCCTGCTGTGCATTAGGGTATCATGCCAATCAGTATCCGGGCGGGGACAAACTCCCAAGAGATCAGTACCGACAGCACGCCGATGGTAGAGACGATGGGCTCCTTGATATTACTCCTGATTCCCCACGCGCATTTTCACTTTGGTACCATAATAGAGAAAAAATCGGTGGGCATCCCTGGGAGGTCTGCCGTGGTGGAAACTCCACGCACATTTCACTCTATGTACAGGAAGATGCGTCCGGTTATTCGCTTCAGTTGGCTGGTTCCTCCTGGACCAGAACAATTGAGACTGTTCGTTTCTTTCTTGCACTATATCGGGCTGGCTGCCCGGTTACAATCCGCGAGGCTGAAATGCTCAAGTCTAGATTGACTGGTAGTGAACAAATCGGTATCGTTCCAAAAGGTATCGTTCCATGTTACTGCCATTCCTTATTTGAAGGAGAAAAAGTCATTGACTTCATGAATCTTCCAAGCGAAGACCGCGACGTATTCGCTGCTCAATGCGTGTGGAAGCCTGTTAAGAAGGCATATCTGAAAGACGAGGTAGTTGATGGTTTACTTCACAAGTGATCTCCACCTAGGCCATGAAAATGTAATCAAGCTTTGCAATCGTCCATTTGATAGCATTGAAGAAATGGATGAGGCTCTTATCCGCAACTGGAACCGTAAAGTGACCAACGGGGATACCGTATATGTTCTCGGGGATTTGATCTACAAAAGCAAAAAGCCGCCAGAAGAGTACCTTCGGCAGCTGAAAGGAAAAAAGCACCTTATCGTAGGCAATCATGATCGCAGTTGGTATAGCAAGTGCCAGTTGGATAGTTTCTTTTTGAGCGTTAACAATCTTCTCTATATGACAGACGGAAAACGGCAGTATACTCTTTGTCACTACCCGATGATGTCCTGGCCTCACATGGCTCGGTGCTATATGGTGTTTGGCCACATTCATGGAAACACAGATGCAGAGTATTGGCCTTTGATTCAGCGCTCTGACCTCATGCTGAATGCCGGGGTCGATGTTAATGATTTTGAACCCGTTACATTTGATGAGATGTTAAACAATAATACCCGCTTCAAAAGATCTGCTCAGTTGGCTGAGCCAGTGGAGACAATATGAGTAACAAGAAACAATATAGCCTTGAGAAGGAACCAATCATTTATGATAGAATGGCGTTTTCCTCTGACCTTCAGAACACGAAGAAATGGGACGGATTGTTTAGACTCCGAATCAACAATCATGCCGATATTTTAATTTGTAGCAAATCATATCTTGCTCCTATCAATGATATGGCTCTACCGCGCGTGATCCTGAGCGCAATCCGGTATTCTCTTGGACGATACACTTATATGCCAAGTGTAACTACCAGTTTTACAATTCGTCACTTAGACTATCTTGATCCTACAATACGGGCTCATGCAGCAGACCTTATCAACAGTCACCTTACTATATGTGGAAAACATGAGCCACAACCTGAACTTTGGTATGAGTTGTTAAACATTCTATCTGGGGATTTCAACATGGGGAGGCATAAACAAATGAGAAAACTACAACCAGTCGATAGCATGGAACGGATCTCCAGACAATATCTTGTGGAAAACATGGATGAAATTCTGGATCGTATAACCAATGAAGATATAGGAATGGTGATCACTGAAGACGGGAAAGATAACCTTGTGATTTGTCCGTACTCCTGGTACAGCCCATACGATGATGATGACTTCGGCTGCATTGTTAACAGTGCGCTTCGGGATGCGATGCATGCTAAGAATGAAGACCAGCAAGCAGTCATTCAATTTATGAAGCGTCATTGCTGCGAATTTGACAGGAAAACATTGGATGTTGCCGTACAGGACATAATGCGCGAAATAGAACGACCTCTAACGCCGTTAGATGAACCACAGGTTTGGCAAGAACTCCTGATTTTACTCCAGCAATGCCTTCAGGCACAGGATTCAGAACAGGAAAGGAGTAGTCCAAATGCGTGAAACGAAATATGAAACAGTTGAGATCGTGGTCGATACAGAGTTACTGGAGCAGTTAAAGCAGATCATTGAGCCTATGGGCCTTACGCCCGAGATTCTGGCTGTACAGTTTATAGAGTGGTGTGTGGCACCGGAAACACAGAACGAAGCCATCTCACTTCTTATAAAGTGGAAAGAAGAAATGGAGCTGTCTTCTCATCAAAGTAGGTAGGTGTGGTGAAGTGCTATCTAAAAAAACATTTTGTGAAGCGTTGAGGAAGATACAAGCGCAACGTGTAATAGATGAAAAGTTCTCCGCGGCCCTACAAACTGTTGGAAATGGGTACTATGTTTTCGGATCAGAAAATCTTTGTCTCGCAGCACTTCGGGACGTCTTAAAAGAATCAGTTAACGACCAATATGACTACATTGAATGGTGGCTCTACGAAGCTACCCCTGACTATTTAGTATGGTCAAGTGATGAACGAAGTAAGTGGTGCCTCAAAGAACCAGAAGACCTATATGACTTCATCATGGATCAATGCCAAGACAGATAGACCTGCTTTATCGAGATGAAAGGAGTTACTATGTCAAAATTATATACTGCGAAAACTAAGGAAGAATTAGAGCGCGTCTTGGGTATTATGAAACCTTACATTGATGAGTGCGTCTGTTACGATGTGGTCTATTCCCCAAAATTCGGATATTTGCTTATTGATTTACCTGGACATGATACAATTGACGATGCAGAAGTCGTTCCACTGGATGACGCAGCTACTCTACTTCATAAGTTGTTTATCAATCTCGCCTACGACTTCATGGAGAAAAATGGCCACTGTACCGACTATATTGAGGCCACTGACCTTGAGAAATACGCATTACGCATCTGGATGAAGAAGTACATTGATCAGCTCCCAGAGTACCGCTATATTCTGGATGATATTCTAAGCCAATAACTCCGCATCATTGGTAAGCACATTTTTTCGGATTTCACATACCGATTTATGTTTGCTTATTCATGTAATTTTGCCGTTTATTCACCTGTAGCGACGCAGAAAAATCGCAATCAGACAATATGGCAAAAATTTACTGGGCTCATTTTGAAGGGAAATTGATTTTCAAAATCCGCAATCCATTGCAGCGCAATGGATTGCAGGTTTTGAAGGTCTAGAAATATGGCCTGAAAGCCGCCCGCCGCGCTCCCCAGTTCTCCAAGCGCTAATTTTTCGCCTGACTTTTTAAAATGCCGCCCATATGGGCGGCATTTTACTTGCGCTTTCAGGGCTCTGCGGCGGTATGGGCGCCGCTTGCTTCTGCGGGTATGGGCGGATGACTCCGGCTTGGATATTGCAGGAAGGAGAGCCTGCGGCACAGGAATCGGGAGATTCCTCCCACAGTCAGGGCACAAACTATTGTCCCCTCCCGCAGGCCGCAGATGGCCCCCAGGCTGAGATAGGAGAGCAGGGCGGCTGCCGACACCATAGCCAGATCATAGCCGGTCTTGGTCTTCCCAAAATCCCAGCCGAATACCTGGCTGGCGGTTCGGACAAACCCCTCACATGGCAGGATCAGCACATTGGGAAGCACCTCCAGCGCAACCCCCAGCCCCAGGGAGAGACAGCCCAGCAGGAGCACCCCCCACCTGGCCCCATAGGACTCCGGCACCAGCGGGGCCAACAGCTCCGTCCACAGGTCGATGCAAACCGAGAAGAGGAGCGTGGCCGGAATCTGGAGGAGCTGTATGGACTGAAACCTGTGCCGGAGCAACAGCACCTGGCCGACCAGCATGGTGCAGTTCACCAGGAAGGTAAACACCCCCAGCGAGAGCCCTGGAAAGACAAACGTGAGGACATAGGAGAGGCTGGACACCGCCGAGGTGCCCATACCGGCTAAGGTAATCAGGGCGATTCCCAGGGCGGCGCAGAGAACTCCGCAGAAGAACAGAATATAGCGGCGCAGCAGGCTGGGCTGTCTCATAAGCCGCCCCCTCCTTTTATAAAAAATATTTTTTAGATATAATAATATTTTAGCATTTTTTAAAATTACGTTCAATTGTCGGCCTGCCCAAAAAACCACCCCCATTTTTGACATCCGGCGCCGCTGATACAAATGTTCTTTGACATGCCTTATACAATCCGCTATGCAGTGTAGAGACCGTGTAAAGAAACGCCCGACCTCCGGTATCCAAAGGGTTTTCCACATTATCCACATGGTTATCCACATCAGTTAACACCCTGTGGATAACGCCAATATGCAAAATTCAGTTGACATAAGACAAGTCAAGCAAAAAATCCACGGCGGATTCTACAAACTTTTTTGTTCTCCGTTTTTCTTCCAATTGTGGTACAATAACGTCAGGTGTCCCGAACATATCATGAGCCGCCGCTCAGTCATGAGGTGAAAGCATGTCCGAACCCATTGCCGCCATTGCCACACCCCCGGTTCCCAGCGCCATTGGCATTCTGCGCGTCAGCGGAGAGGGCGCTATCGAGGCCGCGTCCGCCGTGTTCCGCGCCGCCAGCGGGCGTCCCCTGGCCGCCTGCGAGAGTCGCAGGCTGGTCTACGGCACCCTGCTGGGCCCCGACGGTGCCCCCATCGACCAGGTGCTGGCCACCATCTCCCGTGCCCCCCACAGCTACACCGGCGAGGATACGGCGGAGCTGCAGTGCCACGGCTCCCCCGCAGTGCTGGCGATGGCGCTGGAGGCCCTGTTTGCCCAGGGAGCCCGTCAGGCAGGGCCCGGCGAGTTTACCC
>OIXS01000011.1_pt1 | contig 119859 bp, 180 predicted proteins | sample 1587841 | NCBI WGS metagenome assembly OIXS01 (sample SAMN03283254) | human gut metagenome | biome: human-associated habitat; material: feces | host: Homo sapiens | place: USA | collected 2013
ACCCTCATAGCGTGCCAAAATCTCATAAAATGCAGTTGAAATATTTGTAATACGACCAATTGTACTATCGAATGATTGAATATCTGCTTTGTACAGTTCATCCTCTGAAATGTACTCTTTATCTACAGTAGATTTTGAGTATGTAATCGGAAGATTGTCGTAACGGCAGCGTAAGAACACTGGATTATCAGTGGTGGCTACAATATCTCCGTCAAAATCGGAGTCTGCATGAATTATGCAGTCACAACCCCAAACATTATAAACAATGCCACTTGTCAGATATTTGAACCATTTTTCTGTTAATTCATTGTTCTTCAAGTTAAGTTTATTCACTTCTGAACGCCATGTAAGCGGTGATCTCATAGCAACAACATCAGTTTTTCCACGTTTGTTCCAAAAATAAGAGTAATGCTCAAATTCTTTTAATGCACCGGTAACTGTATGACCAAATGCGTGCTGCATAAATGCATACATATCTGGAATCATTACACTAAAATTACCGTCCAGAATAAGTTTTCCTAAATAAGTTTCTCTGATTTTTTTATTTATGCTCATTATGATATTTGATTTTATATATTCTTCGCTAATCATTTCTGGATTAACAATCAGTGCTTTCGCAACATTGTCACTTGTCAAGTCAAAAATATTGTTAAAATCAATATCATCTTTATCACATAGTTTTCCAAGCAAAAATAATATCGCCTGGTTTGGATCGTCAATCGAAATACCATTCAGCCACTTTACAGTAGGATCACATAACTCAGCTACGTCATCATCATTTGTGAGATCAATAGCCTGACAGAATTGATAATTGGAACGAAAACAATTATCGTCTGTTTTAGGAGTAACTTTTGTAACTCCCCACAAGAAACCATTTTCTTCACATAATCTATCATATTCTTGAATTGAATCATAAGCATTCCATAATTTAAACTGTGACTTTGTAAGGATCATATCTGTTTTAGTTATATCTACCAGATTCCCATACAGATCTTTCATTTCTGTAATCCCACATTCTGCAGCGTACTGTTTGAAATCAACAACGAACACCATACCTTTTACATATGCACATCTTACACAGAATGCAGATGGGATATAATCTAATTCCAGTTCATCGGCTACACGCTTTGCGAATTCCACAGAAACAGCACCACATCCATCGAATAAATTAAACGGCAGAGTTTTTATCTCTTCGGAAACTCGCTCATTATTTGCAATAGTGTTTTTTTCTTCTTTTGGAATCTTTGAAATCCAATCAACTTTCTTTTCCATTTCGATTTCGCAGTCATCAATGAGATAAACATTCGGGTGTGGAATTGTGTAGGTTGCGGAAGATGAGAGAGCAAAGTAAGCATTGTATTTGTTTTTCGTTATTTTGACGCTTTTTGCCCCACAACGTAATCTTTTCTTTAACTCTGCATCAAAATCTTCACGAATTAAGATTACAGTATTTACTCTCGCTTGTCCGGCACTACACATGAGGCGAACATACTTAAATCCATTTATATATAATCCATCACGAATGATTTTTCTGTAATGAGAAATATCATCAATGACAACAGAAACATATTCTGGAATGAATAGCATTTCATCAATCTTACCGTTGATTATTGAGATTTGCCGTTTCGCATAATCATTAAATTGCTTTTTTAAATTTTTCTTTTGGGCGTATAGGTCACTTAATATAGCCGGATCATACCGCATTATATTAGGGTTACGCTCATACCGTATATTTCTAATAGTTCTCAATGCCTGGTTATCTGCCAGAGCAATCAATTCACCATTTTGCCGAATATCACGAATATGATATCCCGAATTACCAAGAATCCTCTTTAAGTGATATCCAAACTTATCTAATCTAGTGGAAGAGAATTTCATGATATAAAATTGTTGTAATTTTTTCATTTGTCCTCCCTGTCCAGTCTATCTTTTATCAGTCTTGCTTTCCATTTCTCCAATTCATATACAGATTTCACATCTGGAATATTGGATATGGTGGCAGTAATGCCAAAATCCTTCAGAACAGATATCGCTATCTTCAAATCTTTTTCGGTTGGTTTGGCTTTCACTTGATTTTCAATTCTACGAATTTTATCCCTTTCATAATCAAGGTTGTCGTAGAGTGTCTTGTCATATACTTTGTCCTGATTCATTTTCTTATTTCTCCTTGCTCACATAAAAAATCCCATTACTCTTTACAACATTCACATCTGGAACAAACTTAACAATTTCCGTAAGTTGCTCAATTGTAAATACATATCCTTTTGCACCGTTATACACTTCACGTAACGCATCATTCACAACATCCCGAAATCCAAGAGCATATTTTCTGGACTTCTTGAGATATTTCTGATTGGCAGGATATGGTGTTGTACTTCGTTTGAGTTTTGGCAAGGTGATATCATAAAAATATTCTTGACTACTTCTGATATGTGGATCTGAATGATATTCTTCAATCGTGTTGGCATTTGCCCCAGATACACATGTGTTATAACAATTCTTCGGTAGCCAAAAATAATTTAAAACATCTGAATTTGCGCTAACCATATTGCTGTGTTCTCCATTTATTATTGTTTGATTATAGAAAACGAAAATAATTGGATCAATCCTTTTCTCCACAAAATCCAACTATATTTGTTCCTACACTGATTATACCACTAATTCAAATATTGTCAACATTTATTATGGTTTAATTATAAAACCAACCAACAAAGAAAAACTTAAATGGTGGCGTTATTTATATTTATATATATTATATATTTATATTATTATTATATTATATATAAATAATAAAGAGATATATAAATATTTATATAATTGGCTATACGTTAGTATAGACAATTATGGGACATATTTTGTTTTCAATTTTCGCCACAACATAACGGAGATTCGGTCTTCAGATTGCATTTTTTTGTAAGTTCGGTAAAGCATCGAGGTCGAAAAGAGCTGGAACGCCGATAAATAGCTTATTTTGGTATAATTTTCTTTCTGGTTGGTTCTTGAATTTATGGGGCAAAAATGATAGGTAAAAGCCATATTTTTAATTAGTTCGGAAGAAGCCTTGATTTATGGGGATTTTAAAGGATCATAACACTATTATAGGTTTGAAATTGCGTCTTTTTATAATAGTGAAAAAGTCGGGAAATAGCTAAATAGGCTAATTCCATCGAAGTCAGTTACGAGTTCGGAGAGGGTAAAAGATGGGGTAGACTGAGATAGACCTCGAAGCGGATTGAAAACGCCGGGAATCGCTGCAAAAATGTAAATATACCCCCCTGGTACGTTCTAAAATAAAAAAATCGCTTGTAAACGGCACTATTAGCGATTTTCAGTGTACCCCGTTGAATATTACTTTTTGAGGTTAAGTAATATTCGCAAGGATCAGCACACAAAAGCCGGATTTTATCGCCAGAAATCGCCCGGAAAAATTGCCAGTGAAACCCGGAAAAATCGGAAGCCGGAATAATTGCAGAGTTCGACAGCAAAAGAAAAAATTTAGAAAAAGACTTGACTATTAAAATTTATATACTTTTCTGCTCTTTTTCTGCTGCTTTTTTCTCAGACATTGCCAACAATTACAAATTCAGGTATAAAAATATTATGATCTGTATTTTGATTGATGGAGTGGGGCGAAACTTAGAATATAAAATACAGAGTTATATATTTATCTTGGATAGATTGAATAAATATTATATACATACACTTTATGATTTAACTATTTTATATTCTTTATATCTTTAATGTTATAGTTATATTATTATTATATTATATATCTGTTATCTATTATCTATATTACTATACTATATATTGTATATATATCCATATATCTTGTATACATATACTAGATATAATATATAGGTATAGTGTATATGTATACTGGTATAGTGGCGGTAAACTCTACACGCTACAACCTCACACGATCCAGACCATACGAAAAAACTTTTAAAAAACACTTGACACATTTATTATTGCGTGATAATATACAATCACAACAAACAAACAGACACAGCAAAACGGAGGAAGAAAAAATGTTAGCATACGTTGATGCAATCGTGAGAGAAAACACAATAACAGTTGATGGTTACACAACCAATAAAACAGAGCGTGGTGTTATCAAAGATGCAGCGAGAGCTATTGAAAAATATGACAAGGAAGAAGCAAAAGCATTATTGAGCTTTTTAGAATGGGGAATTGATGAATACAATACACCTTTTGTAAAAGCTGCGAATAGTGACGGCGGTTATTTCTTTGAGTATGAAGAAGTACCATGCGCCACAAAATACAACGAAGAGACAGACGAGGCAGAATATAAAGAAAGATATCACAACTATTTTTGTATTAGATTTGTACGATAAACAAACAAAAATAAATGATAGCACTTGACAAAATAAAAAACAGGTGTTATCATTCAATTACAAACAAACACAACTTAAAATACACGGAGGTATTAAAAATGATGCAGTGGAAAAATAATAAAGGTTATACAGTGAGAGAGACAGAGAGATATATCAGAACTTATTTTGTTGATACTAAATACAATAGAATAATGCTGATAGAAGATAAAGAAGATCATGATATGGATAGAATAAAGATTGTTAGATTTGGAACTAAAGAAAAAGATGCTGATATCATAGTTGTTTATAGATATGATGATCCGGCTTTTGTAGAGTCAGTTATAAATGGTTTTATGAAATAAAAAGCGTAAAGAGTCCAGGCAGTAAAAAGCCTGGATTTTTTTATTTTAAAACCACAATCAAACAAAAATAAAAAAATATTTACAAAAAGACTTGACAACTTTATTATTGCATGATAATATACAAGTACAAACAACAAACACAACTTAGAAAAATAAACGGAGGTAACGACATGAAATACTTTACAAATTGCGAAACATTAGAGGAACTGAGAAAAGAATATAAAAGACTTGTAAAAGAAAATCATCCAGATAACGGCGGTTCTGAGGATGCTATAAAAGTTATCAATGTAGAATATGAAACAGCATTGAACAACTTAAAAAATGCAGATGAAAACGAAAATGCTTGGAAATATGACCAGGAAAAAGACGAGCTTTTCCGTGATGCATTAAACAAGATCATCAACTTAGAAGATGTTAAAATTGAAATTATAGGTTGTTGGATCTGGGTTACTGGCAATACATACAATGTAAAAGAACTTTTAAAGACTGCCGGTTTCAAATATTGTGGAAAGAAAAAAGCGTGGAGCTGGCACGCTGGCGAAAGATATTATAAAAAATCTAAAAGGGCTTTAAGCATGGACGAATTGCGCAACCTTTACGGATCAGAAGAAATAGAAAAAAGACATGCTGACAGAATCGCATAAAAACATAAAGCCAGGAGCAATCCCGGCACACTATAAAATAGCTTGAAAGTTGGGAAAGAAAATTTTTTAAAAGAATTTTCAAAAAAGGCATTGACAACAAGCAATAATAAATGTATAATACAAACATAAACAAACAACACACAACTTTAAATTATCGGAGGTAAAAATCATGATGAACGCAAGATTAAAAAATGTATTTTCTTTAAGTAGCAAGGTAACAGTTTATGTACCGGCAACGGTTGATATTGACAAGGAAATCGACAACAAGAAATTTGTTGATAGAGCTGCAACACTTCTTTCTGATTGTTTCGGTGGCGCAACCTCAACAGATGCCCTGGGTTACTGGACAAGCCCAACAGCCGGACTTGTAAAAGAGAAAACAACAATGGTTTTCGCTTATGCAAGTGAAAAAGATTTAAGAAACAAGCTGGATCAAGTAATTGATTTATGTGAGGATCTTAAAAAAGAAATGACTCAGGACGCTATAGCGTTAGAGGTCAACGGCGAAATGTTTTTCATTTAATAAAACAAACTATAATAAATGGGGCAAGCCATAAACGGCAAGCCCCTATAAATTGGAGGGCGTGCAATGTATCAAGAATTTAATGAAATCTATTTGAAATATAAAAAGTTTTTACCTCAGAAATTAGCTTTTAAAATGGCATATAAAGCCATTCAAGGGAGGAAATAATATGTATACAATTCAGGCAACGGACGGAGCAAGAACACAAGAAAAGCGTTTAATGCGAACGACAACGAAATTATGAGATTAGAGCAATAACGGGAGGCGTGGCAATGTTGAAAGAAAATGATCTTGTAAAAGTGCATTTATACGGATGCAGCAACAAAGAAATCAAAACGGGGAACTATAACAAGGTTTTCCGGGCATATCGTAAAAATGGCGTTTTAGGCATTGACTGGAATACATCCAGAAGCCTATACACGAACCACGGCGATATATTTACACCTTTTCGATGTTTTGCGTCTTGTGTGGAATTTGAGAAGGTGGAAACAGGCGAAAAATTCCATTTTGATAATATTATCAATGGAATTTCAAAAATTGCGTAAAAGTCAAATTGGAGGATCGTTCCGGCGGTTCTCTTTTTTATTGCATTAAAATAAAGAATTTTAAAATAATACTTGACAATCAAACAATAATAAAGTATAATGAAATTAACAACAAACAACACAACTTTAAATTTTAAAATACGGAGGATCAAGAAAAATGAGAGATGTAAATGTGATTGCTATTGAATGCATGGGAGAACTTGAAAATATCGGGATCAAGTGTGGAAACGTTATTAAAATTGATATAAACACAAGAGCGAAAAAGCGTTGGGGACAATGCCGGAAGATTGGAAACAATTATATTATTGAAGTCAATCAAATTCTTCTTAGAGAAGATACGGACATTGACGGATTGAAAAACACTATAATTCATGAGCTTTTGCATACTTGTAAAGGATGTATGAAGCATACCGGCGAATGGAAATAGTTAGCCGAAAAAGTCAATAGATATTATGGTTATAATATTAAACGTTGTGATAGTGCTGATGAAAAAGGAATCAGTGAAGAACAGAAAGAAAAGATCCAGACAGAAAGAGCAGCAGCAAGAAAAGTTAAATATATTTTTAAATGTACGTGCTGCGGTCAAAAGGTTGAAAGATGTAGAGAAAGCAAATTTACAAAATACCCGGAATTATATAGATGTGCCGTGTGTCATGGAAAATTTGAAAGAATATTTTAAAGAAGCGTAAATAAAGGAGGAAATGCAATGAATAAAATTATGGGATATAATACGGGAATCGTTGACGAATGGGAAAACGTTTTTGAATTGGCTATGATCGTGCCAGGTTTCGCATATTATGCAAATTATGAAGAATCAGACGAAAACGGTAATACAATAGTTGTAAATGATAAAAACGAAATTTTATCGAATAACATTTTTGCAAATAATGATTTTATGCAAGCATTGGAGCAAGTGAACGCCGGAAAGCTACAAGCGTTATATATTAGCGATAAAATGAAAGAAAATATTGATTTGTTGCGTGAGTCTGGTTATTTTGATTCATAATCAATCAAAAATAAATGAAAAACACTATTGACAAACAATCAAAAATAATGTACTGTATTTATAACAACAAACACAACTTTAAATCATGGAGGTTTTAGAAATGGCAAAATTAACAAGAGATCAGTTAGAAAAATTTAACGGGAAATGCAAAAACGGCTTTTCTTTAGATTTGTTTTTCTTTTGTACTTGGGGCGAAAAGAGATGCAAGAAAATCGTGAAAATTGGCGATGATTCAATTATTTATGATGTGATCGTTGAATTTTACGATAAATATGAAAATTTCAAGAAAGCCGGAAGTGTGCCGACACTTATTATTAATAAGTGTGTTCCGACTGGTACAGAGGGCGTTTATAGTGTGCATGAGATCCACCGGGAGGAAGTCGGGGAAATGGTAACAAGAAAGACCGTTAAAATCCTTCAAGAGCTTACAGAAGGATATACAGACGAAAAACTTGTTGATATGATTAAAATGCTGATTGCAGCATAAAAAATGGAGGTTTTGACCATGAAAAAGAAGATTTTGACAATATTATCAGTATTTAGCATTGTTGCAAGTTTAACCGCTTGCAATAGTGCAACAGAAGCCGTAAAAGAGTCGGAAACAGCGAAAAACTTGGAAGTTAGCACATATTATATGAACGGGTATTATAATCCAGAAACAAAAGAACTAACAACCGTAGATGCCGCCGGAAATTGTGATATTTGGGATAATATCGAAATTTTGGATTTATACAAGGATGCAGACTATTGGAAGGATATAGACGAAAACAACGAGGTTTTTGTGTGGGCAAAAATCAGCACAAACGGCACAAAGTCAATAAATGACGATGAAGCGGTTGTTTTTCCTGGAAATTACAGTGTTTTCAAGGATCACGCAAAAATATTTATATTAGATGGCGAAATCATTGTAAAGGAGAAATAAAAATGTTTGGTTTACTGTTTACTTTAATTTTCGGGATCAGTGACGAAATCAGAATCAGAAAAGATATAAAAAATGAGCGTGTAGAGTCAGCAAAACGATGTGCCGACTTTAAACGCCGGATGAACCAGTGGGAAGAACTAAAAAAGAAAGATTATAGAAGATAGGAAGGATCATATCATGAAGAAAATGAATAATATTGTTATTGTGGCGTTGTGTGTGGCTATTTTAGGCGTTTTGTTGATGGGGTGCGGTAAAATATCAAGCAATAATAAAAAATCCGTTAAAAACGAAAATACGGCGTTTTCTGAGGTATTAGAAGCGGAAGAACTGGAAGCAGAGCAGCCGGAAGCCGTAAAAGACGAAACAATATTAAAATGCGAAGAAATAGAGAAAGAAATCATTGAAGAATATGGAAATTTTGAAATGTTTTCAACTTCTGAGTTGACCGGCGAAATGTTAGAAAATCGTATGAACGGCGATAAAGTTATTGTTGAGCGTACAAAAGGCATTGTATTAGATGACGAATTGAACGGATCAGCGGAAGATCACTATATCAGTTATAGAAGCGTAGAAGGGGCGCAGCCTGGGGACGAAGTTATAACATATTTAGTATATAACCCGGCAACAAGCTATATAGATGATATTATTGAACGTTATGACGTTATTGTTAAGTAAATGCAGAGAAAAGGGAGATCCGGTGTAAAAGTCGGATTTTCTTTTTTTATAAACAAACAGAAATAAATGTATAACACTATTGACAAACAAACTAAAATAATGTATTATAATATTAACAACAAACAACACAACTTATAATTTACGGAGGAAACGAAAATGGTAGAAAAATCAAAAGTGATCGGAATTATGTTGCAGCATTCAGATGGCGATAAAGAATATTATGAGCCGGAACTGTTAAAAGAAGATATTGAGGCAATTTTCAAGATTCTTGAAAAATACGGCGATGATAATGATTCTGTTAGAGGCGATTTAAAAGTTATCGACCAGGAAGAAAACACAGAAGACATTGATAGCGATTTTGAGCATACATCAAAAGAAATGGCAGATAAACTGATGGAATTCAACCGAGATTTTTCGGACGATTCGGAAACTATCGCAGAAGAAGCGGAGTATTTAACAGGTGTATTTGACCAGTTGAAAAAGTCGGAAGATTTTAATATTCTGGCACATCATTTAGATACAATGTTTATGGATAGTGCTTTTAAATAAACTATAATAAATATCGGAGGTATACACAAATGAAAGTTAAATATATTGGTTTCGGTGGCTATATGGAAGTTCCTTGTTATCAGGACGAAAACGGTAAAATCTATTTTGATGAAAATAACGGGCGCAATGGTTTAGACCTTTATACGGGTGCTTATATGGATTGTGGTGAAATTTGCGGAGAACCTTGCAGTAGAGTAACAGAGCCGGTAGAGTGCGAAAATCCTTTTGTAAGAAGTCCAAAAGAAAGAGAATACATGTTATTAAACAGATTACAGCTTGATTGTAAGTATTATATCAATTGTGTCGGAAAATGCAGATCATCAAGTCTTTGGGCTGATATTGATACCATTATCAAAGAAATGGAAAGTATCATGAATTCATTTACAGAAGAAGAGAAGCCGGAATGGTTGACAGATGCGGATTTTGAAGCACTCAAAAGCGAAATAAAGGAGATTCAAGAGCATGAAGCGGAAAACGTACAATAATGTATTAAAAGTCGGTAAATTGATCCAGGCAAAAGGATATAGCGAAAAAGAATCGTTAGAAATCGCAGTGCAGAAGTTTGACGAACTGGCAAGCCTTAAAAACGGTATGTTAGTAGAATGGTTGATTGATAAAATGGCAGCCAAAACAGAAAGAGAGGGCGAAAGCATGAAGTTATTAGAATCAGACAAGAACTATTTCAAAAAGTGTGGATATCTTGACCAGGATATCCCACAAATTGAAAAAGCTATCGAAGTAATGCAGTATGAAGATGAAAACGATAAAAAGGTATCAAGAAAGTATGTTCTTGATAATATGGATCGTGAAACCTGGTTATCTGGTATCGGGCGTGCAGCTTTTCATTGGAGTGCAGCAAGAGAGACAAAAGACGGTAAAACAATCTTTTTTGATGCAAGAAAACTGTTTAAATAGGGGGCGAAAATCATGTTGAAGTTTGAAAATACAACCACAAAAGAGAGTTTTGAAAAATCCGTTAAATGGAGCAAAAACAAAATTGAAGAGATGGAGAAACCGCACGAAAATCAAAAATTGTGGAGAATTTCAGATTGTTTCGGAAACGTCTGGAATGTGTTATTTACTGGCAATGTTGACGAGTACCGTATTTCATATAAAGATGAATTTTCGGTTGATATCTTGATGTCTAGTAATATGGTAGAAATTCATAGAGCTATTAAAGACGGGCGAAACCTTAAAGCAGACAGAAATTTAAAGCAGTTCATGCAGTTGGCTTTATTGATGAGCTGTTATAAAAAATTTGGATTGATGTTATAGAAAGGGCAATATTATGACATATACTGAATTTTTAAGGGATATTGATAAATATGTTGGGTACGTGGTAGAGTTTAAGTCCCGTTTTAAGTCCAATGGGCAAGAATATACATTTCAACGATATGTTTGGGATAATAAAGAATTTGGAGCATTGAAGCCGGATTCTTTAATTGATATTGTAAGCGTAAAGCCACTTTATAAGAAAGCAACAAAAAGAACAGAGACAGGAATCAATTATATATAATCGGAGGTAAATAAAATGTTAGTTTCATCAAAGAAAATTGAGAAAATGTTGCGTGATCGTGATAGACTTGAAAGAATGGCAAAAATTGAATACCAGGAAGCAAAGAATCTTTTTAGTGTTGGAAATATGGAATTTGCTATTGAATTGCAGCTTGCTAATCAGCATTTAGGAGCATCAAGAGAAATTACAAGAACATTGAAAAATATTGGATATGAAGAATGTAAACGGATGTCAGAGAAAGAGAAACAATTGCTTATTGCTGGCATTAAACAGAAATTGTGCGGTATTGGTGTTATTGGCGTAGGTGTATTTTTTGTATCTTCCGGGATGCCGGTTGTATTTATTGCATTGTCAGCAATTGGAAGCACTTTATGTGTTTCAAAAGAAAATGTTGTAACTATATGTAAAAATAGGCTTGCGTTATTAACAAACGTAAATAAATGATATTGACAATAATAGAAATCGTGGTATAATCGTTTTAAGGACGGATATACCACTTATTCTATATTCAGGAGGTAAAAAGCTATGAAGTTATTAAACAGTAAAGTTATGTCATTTGAGGAAGATTGTGTTGAGTACGAAAACGAACAAGAATATTTAGAAGATCTTGATAGACGAAGAAAAGATGGCTGGACACAAGTGAAAACACCAGATTTTGAAAATGGAGTTATGAAACGTGTCAGCAAACAGTTACCAAACGGGCATTTTACACAACGTTATAAACGGTACAATGGTATTAAATTAAATGTTTAGGAGCTAGATATGGGAGCTATATTTTCGTACACTGGCGAAGCAGCCAAAACAAAAGAAATGATTGAAGAAGGGCGAAAAGATATCGCTTTAAATACACTCTACAAGCATTCCAGAGGCTTTTATTGGAAAGTAAACAGCCGTGGTTATATTCATGTTGTATTGCCTGGTAAAGTGACTTTAAACGGCGAATTCAGCCATTATGAGGTACAGGATCATTTATTGACTCGATATAATACATTAAGAGTAAAGAGTACATACGGCAATTACAACACAAGAAAAGAATGCATAGAAGAGATTGAAAGAGAATTATAAGGAAGGAAAAATGGACGTAGTAGCATTAAAAGATGGAAGTATTGAAATAATTGGAAATCATAGAGATTTAGTTGATATTATCCGGGATAAATGCGGAGATGATATTGCTAAAAGGGTGGAAGAGCTTGATCCAGTATGTTATGACGAATTATATACAGCAAATTCTACAATCTGGGAAATAGCTGATATTTTAGAGAATAAGGACGAAGACGGAACATTAACAGCGGATCAAGTTGATAGCATAGAAAACAAGTTTGAAGAATTACAACATTGTATTTCTTCATGTATTTAGCAAAAACGCTTGACAATCAATCAATAATAATGTATAGTATAAATATAAACAAACACAACTTATAAAATACATTACGGAGGTATTGATTATGTCAAGTAATAACAACTATTATGAATTTAAGGATGCGAAAGTTGCAATTGCAATGGAGCTTGTAAAAAGAGGTTGGAAACTGTATGGTTTTCATGAAGATGAAAGTGACTGGATGACAGATTATTGGAGTCCGGCATGGTGGGAAGGAATTGCCACAAAAGATGGTTTTGTAGTAGTTGTTGATTGCCGTTGGAATGATAAAAGTGGTAAAGAAATCATTCAGCATATCTATAACAGTGAAGAAGTTATTCTTTCAGCGAAAATAAGAAGTCTGATTGAAAGACTTTCAGAAGTTAGACAGGATCGTGGAGCATCCGCAGCGGAAGAACAGACAGCAAAAGCGAAAATTGAAAAGCTGAAAGCGAAAGCTAGCAACCAGACAGAAAAGATAAAAGTAACAGATCGTTACCCGGAATATCAGCCGAACCCACCACGCATGAGCTGGCATGTTGAAAAAGATGGTGTTATCATCGCAAAAGGTAACGGAGTCGCAAAGTTTTCTGATATGAAATACTTTGATAAAGAAAGCTATGAAAAAGACTTGAAGGAATGCGACAAAAACAGTTATAGATATGAGAGAGCCGAAAAACTTCTGAAACTGGCAAAACAGTTTGAAAAGTTCATGAATAAAATTGACTCTGCTGCCGGTTGCATGATCGGTGGAAATGGTAAAGCATATGTATATACCAATGTTGAGACAGTGGAATATAAAACGGAAAATAAAGCCGTTGAATGCCCTGGATCATTAAGAGCTAATCAGTGTTTTATCGTGAAATCATGTTTTAATCATGGTATTAGCAAAGGATATGTATATCAGTTAAATGAGCATGAAGGCGTGAACGGCGAAAAGTATTACATTGCATACCGACTTGATAAGAAACTGAAAAAGCAGTTGACGGGAAATGCTAATCCGGCGAACTGTTTCGGATATATTTCAGGATCTTATAAAGAAAGATTTTTGAAATGGATTGAAACTGGCGCACTTGCATGGTGCGAAATTCAGGAAGTCAAAACACCATATAAAGTGAAGAAATGCGTTAAAAAGAAAATCGGATAAAACAAACCATAATAAATGAAAGGGAGATAAAAGAGTGGGAACAACACCCACTCTTTATATAGAGAGATGACAGCAAGAACAGCAAGGGTTTTATATGACACAACAAAAACAATCACTGTAGTAAGTGGCATTATAGGCGGTATATTAACTTTTATCGCTGCTGGTACTTCAGACAATTATACATTAGTGGGGCAAGCCGTTCCGGGAGATTATGATTTAAAGATAATGCATGTAGCGTTTCTCATTATGGCTATTGCCGTTTTAGGGATTTTTATAATGGATCATGCTTTATTTGATGCAATGTATGACTTGGAAAGAGTACCGGTTAAATATAGTGAATATATTGGTTGTTGTTTAGAGCGTAACCAGATATTTGTTAGACAGATAAAACAAGCACTTGACAGGTATTATAATTTGGATTGGGGTATGGTAGACCGTTTGGACTCGAAAATAAATGATGATGCGGTAGAAAATGGCTATGATCGTGTCCGTGGGATTTATCAAACCATATTAGGAAAAATATTTATTGTTACAGATTCAGAAAGATATGCAACAACTATATATTCTGAAAAAGAATATCTGAAAGAAATAAATTACTAAAGGAGATTAAAAAATGGAAAAAGACAAGAGCATTCATAAAACAAGTACAGGAAAGTTATTTCAGTTGATAGATTTAGAAGGGAATCCGATTGACTATGTAAAGTGTAAGGGTATTTTTACACGGTCATATATGGCAGCATTAGAAGTTGGTCAGGCGTTAAGATCTTTCGATAACGGTATGATGTTAAAGCGTATTCAGTAGGAGGGTTTTATGTCAGCAAGAATTTTAGTTGCCGGTAGATCTGAAATATGCAGAGAATTATTTAATGATCCAGAAGCATATGGTTCACATATAGCCGATAGATTATCATGTATCAATAAGCCAGCCGGTTGTTTATGGGGTTCTACATTACTTCATAATGGAGGATATCCGTCTGATTGGTTAAGATGGGTAGCGAGTGAAGGGTTTATGCTTGATAAGTATAGCAGCATGGCGGTCAGCTTTAAATTGAGCAGAAAAGCCAAAATTTGCACGATTGACACAGTAGAAGATTATCATAGATTGATGCGAAAATATGCAAAACCTAAATATGAAAATAGTGAGTATAGCAGTTTGTTTAAAGAAAAAGTAATTGACTGGAAAAAGTTATCGAAAGATTACGATGCTTTTCATTTGACAGAACGAGCATTTTGGGAAATGCGATTACCACTATCTAATATATTGGAGTGTGAAGATGGTAGCGAGTTATGTGATTTCTATTCATACGATTGTGAAAGTTGGATTCTTTTCAATTTAGATTGTATTAACTGGGGATCGGTTATCAATCAAGATGTGAAAATAAAGTCTTTGTATGATGATTAAGGAAGGAACAAGGAGGGAGATAAGCTATGGAAAAATGTGCAATTTGGAAAGATCATAAAGTCGTTGGTTATATTGACTTAACCGAAGAACAGAAAAGGATCTTGAATAAAGTTCCTGGAATTGGCGTATATTTTGGATTTGACAGAACAACACGCTCAGAGAAGTATGCAGAAAGTTATAAACAAACGTAAATAAAGATTGACATTACACAACTTATAATGTATAATAGGATTATAAGTTAAGGGAGGAACAAACACATGAAAAATCAGTTAGAAAACAATGGATCATATTTAGGTTTCACAGATAATAAGACAGCTTTACAGAAAGCAAAAATTGAGAGCTGCCTAGATAAAGTATTTAGATACAGTAATGGTATTATGGCAAGAAAAGATGCTATGCTTTATGGTCTGAGAAATGGCAAAAAGCCGGAAGTTGCCGATGAAGTAAGAGGAAACGGCACTGTTAAGAAATCATATCGCATGGCATGGGACAACCTTTATAATGACATCACGAAAACAGAATATGATTTTTGTATTTATCTGATAGAACATGATCTTGTTTCTGAGGAATCTGTAAATGCTTTTATTGAAGCAGAAAACCAGGAAAAAGAAAGAGCTGCGGAAGAACAGAGAAAAGCGGAAGAAGCAGCCAAAAAAGAAGCGGAAAGAACTAAAATTGAAAAGGAAGAATTTAAAATCTGGCTTGCAGAGGCTTCAAAAATGTATAGTGGTACAACCAGAGGAAATTTAGTTGAACGCATTTATCTTGATGTATACGGCGAATTTCGTTTTCCTTTACGAGCTTTTGAATTATTGGTTTGTATTGATAATATTGAAAAGGTATTATGCCGGGAAGAGTTACAAGCACGTTTACATACAGATAATAGAGCAAGTCGAAAAGTATTTCAGTGTGTAACAGGTTTGAAGCTGCCAAACACAAATAGAGATACAATGGCATTTTTGGATAGTGTACAGAAGAGTGACTATCAGGATGCAGTTGAATATAAAACACGTAAGAAGCCAGAAAAGCAGCCGGAAGCAGAGAAAGAAAAGTTCTATGTGCTTATGGGTACAGAAAAAGGGGAAAGAGAATATGTACCAGCAATAGGCAGTAAAATTGAATATCATGGTATAGAAATGTTTATTCATGAAACGCCAGACGGTAAAATTGCTATTTCATCTATAAAATGTGGTTTACGGATGGCAACCGGCAAGAGCAAGACAGAAGCAATTAAGGAAATGAAAGAACTTTTTAAGAAAATGGATATTGATACCATAAACAGTAGAATTGATGAGATTACAAGTTATTATGGTGTTAGCCCATACTTAAAACAAGCATAAATAAATGGAGGAATGCAAAATGGGAATTACAGATAAATTCGGAAACTTTCAAATTAAGAAATCTGACAGAATCAGCCAGGAAGATCAAGCCTGGTTGACTCACAGAGAGAAATTATATAAACGAGCGATTGCAGTTTATAAGTCTGTTTATGATATCTACAAGGCAGAAAATGAATCATATTCAGAAGAAGACCGCAAAAATTACAAGTATTCTTCTTTTTTAGTCGGGAATTTTGGTGTCCCAAAATCGCTTTCTGATGTTCAAAATAGTTATATAAGTGGTATTTTCAGTTACTTTTCAAATAAGTATAATGTGCAACTTGAAAACAATTTTGATAGATATGATCTGGATAGAGAATATTACAGATACAATGACTCAGATCCTATCAAAGAGCTTGTTGTTGATTTCATCGACTACCATGCAGTGCTTGACAAAATTTTTGACCAGTTAGGCGGTATGAGTTTTGAAGAAAAAGCTATCAAAGAAATTAAAGATAAGCTAAAAGAAAAATGTTACAACGGTTATCACGATACATGGGAAATCAAGGTAAAAGGGAATAAATTCACGTATACGGGTGGTTATTGCAGCAAAGAAATATATTTTGATTATTATACATTTCATAGTATGGAATGGTTGCGGACTTTTATTGATGCGTTGGCATTTAATACATATGGAGAAAGGCTACATGTTCATTCATTAAGTCATTTGTACGATTCTTATTCTTTAAGACTCGAAGATGAAGATTTTCAGAATGGATTTTCAGCACCAGAGGTCGGAGTTAAGCATATCAAGTTTTTCAAGAATGGAAGAGTTGACATTACTTTTGTAGATGCGGAGTTTTGCCGTAAATTCGTAAGAGAATGGTGTGGTTATACACTTATTTAGGAGGAATCATATGCACGACTATAAATGGCATAAGGTTAGTGAAATGCTGCCGGATAAATGTGGAATTTATGATGTTAAAATCAAGAATTGCTATGATGAAATTGTAGAAGTCAAAGCATTATATACATATACAGTAGATGAAGGTTTTACATTTTGCCGGTATGGTAGCACGATAATAAATGTAATTGAATGGAGATATACAAGTCATGAAGTATAAATGTACAAATGAAGTAATCCCACAGGAAATGAGGGAAGATATCAATACAAAAATTGAATATATTGTAAATAACGATTTGCCAGAAGCAGAAACAGGTATATCAAAAGATGATATTTTCAATGCGTATACTGGATTAGGTGGACTTCATGGTTTAGAGTTTGCTAACTATGATAGTTACTATGATTATCAGAGAGCGAAAGCCGACATTGAGCAGGGACAGTTCTTTACACCTTATAAGCTGGTTGAATGGATTTATAATTGTTTACATATTTCAAATACTGATTTGATAGCAGATCTTACTTGTGGACATGGTTCATTTATCAGTTGTGCGCCGGTTGAATCAAATTTTTACGGTTGCGAATTAGACGGGAAGCCGTACAGAGTGGCAAAATACCTTTATCCAGATGCAAAACTGGAAAATACAGATATTCGTTTTTATGAGCCGAAAGTTACATTTGATTATGTTCTGGGAAATCCACCATATAATCTGAGATGGAGAAAAGATGACACCAGCTATTTATCAGAATATTATTCTTGTCTGAAAGCTGCGGAACTGTTAAAACCAGCCGGAATTATGGCTATCATCGTGCCTATGTCGTTTTGTGCCGATGATTTCTCTGATGGTGGTATGATTGACGGAATGAATGAACATTTCAATTTCATTTGCCAGGTGGAACTTGACAAGAATACTTTTAAACATCTTGGTGTTGAGAATTACAAAACCAAAATTGTATTTTTTCAGAAGAAATCTGAATATACGAAAGAAGTTCCGTATAGTACAGAGATACTTTCCGGCATTACTTCCGATGAGGTGTGGGAACGATATTTAAAGCCTATTACAGAAGAAAGAGAGCGGATTAAAAACAAGATTTTTCTGGAAACCGTAAGAAACAGCAAAGACGATGAAGCGTGGAGCTTTAAGGTAGAGAAACTTCTGTATGATATCAAGCGGAATCCGAAAACATGCAGTCAGTATGCAGAATGTTGCGAATATGTCAATAGATATAAGACACAGAAAAAGCCGGATCATATCAAATGGGATGAATGGGAACAGCTTAAAATCAAGCCGGAAGATGTTATTAAACATTTGAAAACGGTGTTGCGTTCACAGAATCCGGCACTTGATAAGGCTGGCAGAATCATTAAGAACAATTATACATTTGAATACAATGGTGATTATATATCAATCAATGATGCTGTACTACAAGGTTTTTCAATGGGACATTTCCAGGCAAAATGGATTGATAAGATCATGAATAAAAAGCGAAAGATGTATGATATCCAAAATATGCCATTTTCTGAAATGCAGCCAAACAAAAAAATAGCAACGTGGCTTGATGAGTTCACATTGACGGATGATGAAAGAGCTATAAAGCTGAATGATGCTCAGAAAGCGGATCTGAATCTATTTATTCAAAAACCATACAGCTTCATACAGTGGGAACAGGGAAGTGGTAAGACATTCGCTGGAATTGCAATAGGTAAATATCGTTTGCAGCACAATCATATGAAAAATGTATTTATTGTGAGTACGGCAATCTCAATAAAGAACAACTGGCAGGATGTATTGGATCAGTACGGTATTGATTTTGTTATGATTGAAAGCCTTGCAGATATTCAAAATATCAAAGAAGGTCAGTTTGTAATTATCACTTTAAATATGATGTGTAAATATCATAAATTTATCAAGCGATATGTAAAAACAATCTGCCAGAAAGCTGTTTTGATTTTTGATGAGTCGGATAATATGAGTAATCAGGACAGTAAACGGACAAAAGCTGTATTAAATGCTTTTCGCCGGTTGAAGTATAAAACACTGATGACGGGTACAAGCACAAGGAATAATATCACTGAAATTTATCCTCAGTTTGAATTACTGTACAACAATTCTATCAATATGCTGGCTGAATGTGAGTATATTATGGAGCGCAACAAAGATGGAGAACTGGAAGATCAGATAAATGAATATTATTTACAGCCATATCCAGCATATCGTAAGGGTAGTAAGTTATTTGCAGCGAGTCATATTCCAGAGAAAATTACTGTGTTTGGCGTATCTCAGTTTACACAAGATATTCTTAATGCGGACGTTTTGAAACAGATGATTGATAAGACGATTATCACACGTACATTTGAAGAAATTACTGGCAAGGAGCTTTATGAGATTAAACAGGTTACTTGTGAAATGGGAGAAGAAGAGAAACGTCTGTATAAGGTTGCACTGGATGAGTTTTATAAAATGGAATATCTGTTTGCGAAAACTGGAAATAGCCGGAAAGATGCAATGTTGAAAATTCTGAATCAGTTGCTTGCACTTTTGAAGATTTGCGCTGCGCCTCAGACATTGAGAGAGTACAATCAGTCGGTAATGCCGGAGAAATTCAAAACAGTATTATCACTTTTAGATGAATTTTCTGATGAAAGGGTTGCTATTGGTGTACGTCATATTTCAGTAGTAAATGCATATGCAGAGGAAATCAGAAAAGCATTTCCGGGTAGACCTGTATTTGTGATTACTGGAAATGAAACTACATTGAAACAGAGAAAGAAAATTGTCAAGGAGTTGAAAGAAACAACAAACGGAATTCTGATAAGCACACAGCAGAGCTTATCTGCAAGTATGAATATTGATTTTGTGAATAAGTGTATTATTCCAGAATTGCACTGGAACAACTCTAGCATGAGTCAGTATTATTTCCGATTTATTCGTTATACTTCAACGGAATTCAAGCAAGTGTATTTTGTAACTTATGAGAATAGTATTGAAAGCAATTTGTTAAAAATGATTCTTGTAAAAGATAAATTGAATCTATTTATGAAAGATCAGGATTTAACAGACGATGAACTATATGAACGTTTTGGAGTGGATAGTAATATGCTGCAGAACCTCATGTACAAAGAAAAAACGGAAGAAGGTTATGTGATAAGATGGGGAGATCAAAAAGTATCGTAAAGAAACAACCATATATAAGGAAAGAAATATATTCCATTGATGAAGTGTATAACGCCGTAAAAGACGGACTCTTTGAAGAGAAAAAGACATTCGTTGATATGGATGGAGATATGATTAAAGCAAATAGTCAGAGATATCAGACGTTTTTCACAAAAGGAATTAAGTGCTGCCGGTGTGGAATTGAAGGTAAATATTTTGCAAAAGAGAAAAATCCGAACGCAAGAAGATATCATTTGAATCTGTATGCAGTAGATCAAGACGGAGAAGAAGTGATGATGACAAAAGATCATATCATCCCCGTTTCCAAAGGTGGAAAGAATACGCTTGAAAATTACCAGACAATGTGCAGAAAATGCAACGTGCAAAAGGGGAATAAGTTGGTTTGACATATGATAGAGAAAATATGCGATGGATAGAATACACAAAACTATCTAATGGACAATCGGCGGTAATCTGTTTTGACAAGAACTATAGGCATGAAATAGGAAGTGGATATGATTATGCAGTTGCTTTTGCTATTGCCAATAAAAAGAAAGTTTTAAGGCAGTGGCTCAAGGAAAATGTGGTGTTGAGGGATTATTGTGGGCTTTTAAAATGGTTCGTGAATTTATAGATAAGCATATGTATGAAAGCGATAGAATTATTGTATATGGTTCAGATGCAAGAAGACAGAAAGTATATAAACATTTTCTCACTACTAGATTAGGGTTTGAAGAAATACTTGATCCATATTGGGGAAGATGCCTTGCAAAAAACTTATAAACAAACCAGAATAAATGTTGACATGATAATAAAAATATGATATCTTATATATAAAGAAAAACACAACTAATAAAAAATTCACGGAGGTATTAAAATGAAAAAATCAACAATCCCTTACACAGTTATGCAGTTAAAGAAAATGTATGAGAAATCTGGAATCCTGGATTTTGATTGCCCTATTCAGAGAAGGTATGGAATGTGGGACGATTATAAAAAGAGTCTGTTACCACATTCAATGCTTGTCGGGTTTGTCATCCCACCACTGTATTTTACAAAAGAAAACAAAGGTACAAGAGATAAAAAGAACAGACCAGTATCTAATTATTCTTGCATTGACGGTCAGCACAGACTTCGCAGCTTATTCAGTTTTATCAATGATGAGTATGCACTGCATCCAGAAACGCCGGAAGTTGAAATTGATGGAGAAACTTATGAAATCGCTGGATTGAAATTCTCAGAGCTGCCGGAAGAAATTCAGCAGATGATTAACGGATATGTTTTCACGATTTACAACTTAGAAGAATGTACAGATGAAGAAATTGAGGAAATGTTCTTTAGACTTAATAACGGATCTGGATTAAGTAAAACTCAGATTGCCAATGTAAAACTGGGGATGAACCTGGCAAAATTTGTTAAAGAGATTCTTGCCGGAAAGTTCTTTGAAGATGTTTGTCATTTCACACCGGCTCAATATCGTAGAGCAGCAGACGAAAAGACACTTTTACAGGCTATGATGCTGTTAGACGTAAAAGATGGAGATTATGAACTTACTTCTATTTCAGAAGGTCAGGTAACAAAGTATGCGGAAAATCTGCATGATTCTTATACAGATGAAAAGCGTGAACGTCTTCTTAAAATTGTCAAGTATCTGGAAGATGGATTCGACCAGAAAGAAAAATTCATGAAGGTTGTAAATATTCCGATTTTCATGTACATGGCAGATGAGGCAATCAACAACGATATTAAAGCAGAAGATTTCTACAAATGGTTTGAGATTTTTGCAGACAAATATAACCCGGATTGTGCCTATGCACAGTATTGTTCTACTGGATCTGTCAAGAAAGAGAAGGTGGAGGGAAGAATTTCTGTTATGAGTAAAGATTTCAGAGATTATTTCAAACTTAATGATAACAATAATGAGGTAGAAGAAACAGAAATGGAAGAATCTGATGAATCCAGCGAACAGGTTACAGAGTCTAAAACTCCACTGACTGACGATTTCATGGATGATTTAGATAATGAACTTCCATTTTGCTAAAAAGATTTGAGCGGTGTATGGTAGGTAAATCCTGCCACGCCGTAAAAATAAATTAAAATCAAACAAAAATAAAGGAGAATACACAATGAAATTATTTAAAAACAAGAAAACAGGGAAAATGTATGTAACACTTTCAGAGGAAAAAGATTGCCTGGTGGGATTTGATGGAGTTCCGTATACAGGATCTTCGGACGATGTTGAGGAAGTTTCGACAACGGCATCAGCACAGGATTTTCGCAGATTACATGAAGAGGCAAATGGTTTTTCTATTGGTTGTAGTGTAAATAATGAAAATAAAAGAAAATACAAAGTGGGGGATAAGTTTTCGTTTTCTTTAAAGAATGGAGAAAGTGTGACAGCACTTGCGGTTAAGGAAGAAACGGATGGAATGGTCTTCATCTTTGAAGACTGTTTAAGTAAAGCATACCCTATGAATGACAATCTGATGGATATGCTCAATAATGAGTTGTATAAATTATTTCCTGATAAGATTCGAGATGCTATGGTTTCTTTTGATGGCAATAGCATGATTAGAATTCCAACCGAAAAAGAAATTTTTGGTGTTAATAAATATGGCGAGAAAGAATCTGATGATGTAAAGCAGTTTGAGCCGATGAAAAATAGAAGAAACAGAATTGCATTTAGGAACAATGAATTTGAATGGTACTGGTTGAAAAACCGTGGTGTGAGGAGTGCGACTCACTTCGCTTGTGTGGCCTCCACCGGTTATGCGGACTACTACGCCGCCTCTTTTTCTTTTGGTGTTCGCCCGCTTTTCAAAATCAGATTTGTAGAAATCTGAAATCTTTAATCTTACCGCCATTTATGGCGGTATGTTAAAGGCTGTAATTAAGAGAATAGGAGTGTAAAAGGAAATGAAGAAAATTCGTAAAATGATTTGCATTGCAACTATTACATTGATGGCTTGTTTCGCTTGTACGGCTTGTGGGACTACATACCAGGAAGCGGTATCAGAAGAATATGCCACAGATGATAGTATATGTGGAAACTATTTCACAACTATCACGGAATGGGATGATACCACGGCATATTACAAAATCGCATATGCAAAAGATACTAAAGTGAAATACCTAATTATTGTATCTGGATATAAATTTGGAATAACACCATTGTATAACGCCGATGGTACATTACAGGTATATGAAGAATAAATAAAATCAGTTTTTATTGTGAAATATATACTATATATAGATACTATGATTGACGAACGCACTATATATGGTATCGAGATGGGAGAAAATTATGATAGCAATTAAGTGGTCTGATTATCAGAAATATGGTTGCCCGAAATGTGGGTGCAATTCCGCAAGGAGTGGAAACGTAAGCGGTAGAGGAACGGCATTTGGCACTTGTAGAGAGTGTAAAGAAAGTTTTGTAGTGTTAAGCGATGAAGTAACAAAATCTGCATTTGGGTATTGTACTGGTAAAAAGGATTTTCAGGGAAAAGATATTTTTGAATATCCAGAAGTTCAAAAACATCCGAGAAACGGGATTCCGTGTCATCAATGGGTGCAGCCAGATCCAAAACCAGAATACGGAGAGTATTGGAATTCAAGAGGAATTGGCTATGATTTGAGCGGATTCGTGAAATCTAAGAAAGCCGGAGAAAGACTTCTGAAAATGGTAAAAGAAGTTTTAGGTAAGGATAAGTCGGAGTCGTGGCTTGATTGGAGAGAGTATGAGCCTGAATGGATTCAGTTCAAATTTCAAGGAAGTGAGTTCGATTTGGAACGGTTGGATAAATTAGCGACTGGAAATTCAAATATTTTGATAAAAGAAATTTTGATAGAATGTAAAATCTGAAAGGAGAAAATTATGAAGTTAGGAAGAATCGTAACAAGTTTATTGGAGAATGATCTGTATAAATTCAGCATGGGACAGGCAATCTATCATCAGTTCTCAGACTACAAGACAACATGGAGTTTCAAATGCCGGAATAAAGACGTACATTTCACAAAAGAAATGGTTAAAGAAATCAGAGAACAGATTAAAGCATATTGTGAGCTGCGGTTCACAGAAGACGAACTGAACTATCTGGACGGTATTAAATGGATTAAAGGATCTTACATTGATTTCCTAAGACTCTGGAAACCACGATATGAAGATTTCATAATTACGGATGATGCAGAATGTGGACTTGTCATTGAAACTGCCGGTACATGGTTAAATACTTCTATGTACGAAATCCCGACACTTGCTATTGTAAATGAAGTGTATTTCAGAATGCAGTATGATTATGGCGAGCTGTTAAGTAGTTTCAAGGAAAGACTGGATAACAAGTATGCAAACCTTCGCAATGGTCATTGGTATTGTGGCACATTTTCAGAGTTTGGACTTCGCCGGAGATTATCTGCAGAAGCACAAGAACTTGTTGTTGAGAAGTTCTCACACCTGAATGATACGGCGCATTGTGCATCAAGATTTATTGGCACTTCAAACGTATTTCTTGCGAAAAAGTACGGAGTTACGCCAGTTGGAACGATGGCGCACGAATGGATTATGTGTGTAGGACAGGGAAATCATAAGCACAATCCGGCATATTCCAATTGGTATGCACTTGACGCATGGGTTAAGGAATATGGAGTCCTGAACGGTACAGCACTGACAGACACAATCACAACAGATTGTTTCCTAGAAGATTTTCAGCTTACATTCGCAACATTGTTTTCTGGCGTTCGTCATGATTCTGGTAATCCGATGGTATGGGGCGAGAAAATGATTAAGCACTATGAAAAACTTGGAATTGATACAAAGACAAAAACATTGCTTTTCTCTGATTCTCTGGACTTTGAGAGAGCAGATAAGATCTGTCGGCATTTCTCAAAGAAAGCAAAGGTCGCATTCGGAATCGGCACATACCTGTCAAACGATACTTGTGTAAGTCCGCTCAATATCGTAATGAAGACCACAAAATGCAATGGTCAGGATGTGGCTAAAATTTCCGATGTTGAAGGAAAGGGAATGTGTAAGAATCCAGAGTATGTGGATTATTTGAAAAGATCAATTGATTGGAGAATGAATCAAAAAAAGATTTTACTTAACCGTTTCGTTGGATATTTGGAAGATAATGGGGAAATTGCTTATTATAGCTGTAATAGCGGAAAAAGAATATAAGAAAGGGAATAGTTGATAATGAGTTTTAATGCAAAAGAAGTAAAAGATAAGTGCGTAGAGTGGATCAGAGAATGGTTCAAAGAAAATGGGAATCAGTGTAAAGCTGTAATTGGAATCAGTGGAGGTGTTGACTCTTCTGTAGTAGCTGCATTATGTGTGGAAGCATTAGGGAAAGAAAGAGTATACGGCGTGTTAATGCCACAGAACAGCCAGGATGACATTGATTATTCTTATGAGTTATGTGAACATCTGGGAATTGAACATTGTGTTATTGATATTGGTAATACTGTAGAGGATATGTTGACTCTTATGTACATTAAAAGTGGAATTAAAGTTTCTAATCAGACAGAAATAAATATTCCTGCTAGAGTGAGAATGGTAATGCTGTATGCAATTTCTCAGTCGATTGACGGGCGTGTTGCAAATACATGTAATTTGTCTGAGAACTATGTTGGTTACAGTACAAAATATGGAGATGCAGCAGGGGACTTTTCGCCACTGGAATCACTGACAAAAACAGAAGTAAAAGCGATTGGTAAAGAGCTTGGACTGTCGGAACGTTTGGTTGTAAAAGTTCCAACTGACGGTCTATGTGGAAAGACAGATGAAGAAAACCTGGGATTTTCATATGATGTACTGGATAAGTATATCAGAACTGGCGAAATTGAAGACATGCCAAAGAAACATTCGATTGACACATTGCATATGTTGAATGACTTTAAAATGAAACCTATGGCACATTTTGAGTATACAGGAGAATAACATATGAGTAAAAACCACGCAAAAGAACTTTTTGGAAAATTTAATGAGAACACAGATGATTATGATAAGTACATAGACACTGTAAAATATTGCGAATCTATAGAGGATGAAATCAGGTCGGAAGAAAATGTAAAATTTCATGCTAAACTTCGCAGATTAGATGGTTTGTTAAGTTGTCCTAATTGGAGAGAAAGAAAAAATGATATGTTATCACTTATTCATAAGGTACAGGCAGAGATAGAACTTAAATATGGGGATTGCATAGCAAAAGAAAGTAAAACAATGTGTTCGCAAGTCGGAAAGCATATTAAAGGAGAAGATAATGGGAAAAATTAGAGCAGCAGAGAAAATCACGGATCAGAAGTTTTTGAACCTTTTCAAAGTTCACGCAGAAACAAAATCCAAGAAAGAAATTGATTATTTAGTGGCTTCAAGAGCTAAAGAAGTTGATGAACTAAAAGCAATCAATCCAAGTAAACAAGTTGATGCTGTTGCAATTTGTGCAACAACAGAAGAAGGAAAACTGGTGCTTATCAGACAGTACAGATATGCAATCGGTAGTTATATCTATGAACTTCCGGCTGGACTTGTTGACGATGGAGAAAGCGTTTGTGATGCAGCAATAAGAGAAATGCATGAGGAAACAGGGTTGACACTTGAAATCACAGATTTGCCGATTGGAAATAAGGGCGGTTATTCAAGTGCCGGAATGACTGACGAAACTTGCACACTTGTAGTAGGCAAGGTAACTGGCGAAATTTCCGATAAATATAAAGAAGCGTCAGAAGAAATTGAAGTATTGCTTGTAGATAAAAAAGAAGCAGCACGTATCTTAAAAGAAGAAAACGTATGTATCAGATTAGCTCTTGTGCTTATGATGTTTATACATGAGTAGGAGGGCGTTATGACAATACATAAGAAAGGAAAAGAGTGTGACTATGAGAAGAAACGCACGATTGCCAACATAATTGTTATTCTGGTTGCTTTGATGTTACTTGCTATTATTTCAGTAGTGGCAGTGAAAAAGTCCAACCAAACAGAAAAGAGTGTTACAAAACCAGATCCAGAGCCACTTGTCATTGAAGAATCAATCCCAGAAGAAAGTGTAAAGAAATTTCAAGACAAGTATTCTATGGACTGGGGATTTGTAGATGCTCAGTATCTATTGAAAGTGGCTGAGTATCATGGTGGGGCAAGAGAAGAACGTGCATATACGATTCTTGTAACACTAAATAAAGTATTCGCAGAACGTAGGTCTATACAAGATGTTGTACTGGAAGAACTATATGACAACGATGGATTGAAGCCGGAAGATTTTGAAGGAATTATTGTGACTGATGAAACGAAGGAAGCGTTGAAGATGATAGTTTATGATTGGTTCGATAATAGTGCTGGTTCTACAGAATACAAAGAATTTTATAATTAAACCATAATAAATGGTTGACAAATTATAAAAATATGATATACTATAGTCAGAAATGAGGTGATGAAATGTCGGGCACAAACTTGAACAGGATTAAGAACAAGCGTATGCAGAAAAATAATACTTCTGGTGTTACCGGCGTTTCTTTCCATTCAGGAATGGGGCAATGGTATGCAAGAATTTCTTTCAAAGGGAAAACGTATAGTTTGGGTTATTTTGATGAGCTTGACGATGCGGTTAAAGCCAGAAAAGATGCAGAAAAGAAATTGCATGACGGTTTCATATCTCAAATAAGTCATAATAAAGTAATAGAAGTGTAAAGGAGAAGAAAGATGATTAAACAGTTAATCCAGACAAAAACAAAAGTATTAAGCTCAAATACTGTTATTGATTGTGGTAACGGAGATGTCGCTATCGGTGTGGCAGATGTCAAAGATTCACCGAAAGTGCTTATTACATTTTCAGATATTCCGCAGCAGGAAGTCGGATCAAATGTAAAGAACAAAGATGTCATTGGTACGCCGGTCGTAGTATCTTTTGATTCTGTCGAGAGTATCAAGGTTTTAAACAAATTCGTACAGGTTGCAATGAATAAACTGAAAAAGAAGGAAGAGGCAGCAAAGAGAGCAGCCTTACCGCATTTTGTCGTAAAGACTGGAAGTATTATGATTCCGAGTTCTTTCAAGTGTACAAATCCGAATGCAGAGAAGATCATGAGTTGCCAGCAGTATTTCAATGAAAATGGAAAGCTGGACGAAGCCATTGACGTAACAAGCACCCTTACACTTACAGATGGATATGTGAGATATCTGGTTGCGAAATACAATAAACTGGAAAAGGTAGAAGTTGTTGCAGCAAACGGCATTGATATCAAGGTCGGAAATCAGGTTATCAAATTTACATCAGACGATATCAGACTTTCTTATGGTCTGGGAAAAGATGATGAAACGGGCGAAAAGAAGTTCTACTTATCCATTATAAATGGTGGCAAGAGATATGAAATTCCGGCAGAGGACAATGTAGAAGCTGCCACAATGGTTAAGAAGATTACAAACGTATTCGATGCAAAAATCGGGATTGCAGCAGTTAGTACAATGAACTTTGGATTAAAAGAAAGACTTGAAGAAGCAGGTATTACTGTTGCATACGCATAACAAACAAAAATAAAGGACAAAACATTATGATTTACAATATAGTTGGAGATTTATTAAAACAGGATAAAGTAGATATAATTTGTCATCAGACAAACTGTAAAGGTGTGATGGGTGCAGGAATTGCATTTCAGATTAAAAGAACTTATCCAGAAGTATTCAAAAAGTACAAAGAGTTTTGTGATGAATATGAAAATATTTTACTTGGAAGAACATTATTCGTAAATTGTAATGACGGAAAAGTTGTTGCAAATCTGTTTGGTCAGAATGGCTATGGTAGAGGATTCTGCCAGACAGATTATGTAGCACTTGAAAAGGCGATTGCTACGGTGGCAAAAACCGTAGCCAAATATAAAAAGAGTGTCGGATTTCCGTATAAAATTGGTTGTGATTTAGCCGGTGGCGATTGGTCAATAGTAAGCAAAATCATAGAAAAATATTTTATGGATTCTGAGGTGGATTGCTACATCTGTTCGCTAACACAGGAACAGGAGCATGAATGTTAAATAAGAAAGAATTTATAAATGTGGTCAGTGGCACTACTGGAAAATCTAAAAAAGAGGTTGAAAGTGCCGTTGACCTTGTGCTTGAAGGTATCAAATATGCCTACAAGTATTATGATGGTGTAAAGTTCGTTGGTTTTGGTACTTTTAAGAAAAAGACAACGAAATCACGAATGGGTACAGATCCAAACACACTTGAACGAATTAAAATCGAGTCAAATGTATTACCAAAATTCATTCCGGGAGCAGAACTGAGAGGAATCTTTGCTTAGTTCCCGGAAATTCAAAAGAAAGTGCAGATAAATTATGAGAGCATTCAAGAGTGGGAAAAGAGACTTTGTAAAAGATGAGATAGTATTTGTTGTTGATAAGCTGGATAATTTTATGGATATATTGGTTGGTAAAATCAATACATACGCTGGTTATGGAAAATACTATGTTGATTTATATACGGTTACGGAGAAAAAAGAGGATATTGATCCGAACCTTAATATCAGTATTGGGGATGATGCCGGTATCAGAGAATGGATCAATAGAGGATATTTAGTATTACGGTCAAGCGTTGAATATTACCGCAAAAAACATCCAGGTTCTCCACTGTATATCGTTGAGCGAAAGGATAATATTTTTCATTCTTGGAAGGATTCAGTAGATGAGTTTAACCGAAGGAAGGAAGAAAAGAAAGCCGAAGAAGAACGGCGCAGCAATATGACAGAATATCAGCTTTGCAGAGAAGACAATGCTGTATATTTGAAAAAGTGTGGTCTTTCCGATGAGGAAATTTCTGAATGTCTCAATTTGATTGATGAAAATGACTCACTCCCAGATATGGAAGATATTGATATCAGACGTTTTGGGAATGAGGTTCAGTGGAAATATCGTAGTAAATGGGAAAGGTTAATTGAACTTAACCGCCCAGAAGAAGAAAAACATAGTGAAAAATACTATGCAGATATATACCATGTGTGGGATATGGATCAAGAACCTGTTTTTAGAGGGTATACCAATGAATCGCCGGAATATCTGTTTGAGAAGTACAGTGATTATAAAGAGTATTACTTCCATGTTGCTAACAAGGAATGGAGCATCGAAAAAGGTCTTGAAATTCCAGTGGGATATGGTAGTTGTGTTGTAGCAGATGAAAACGGAGAGTTAAAATCGGCACTTGTTACAGAGTATTTGACAGAACATGGTTCTTTCGAGCTGGTTGGTGGGAAACTCAGACATTTTGATATTTGCATTGATTCTAAGCATAGTGTGAATACTTTTTGGATTTCTGTATATTTAAAAACCAAATTGAGTAACCAGGAAATCCGTGAATGGTTCTCAAAGAGAATCGGAAAAGTAACGGGGAAATACGAGGATCTTTTCAAAGAAAAAATCAATGAGCTGGACATCAGAAAAGCATAAGGGGATGAAATTGGATTCGATTGGGCATGGAACGGATATAATTCGCAGGAGTGACTACCTAATAGTCACACTTAAAATAAACGCTGAAGAATTAAGAATGGTAGCGTAAGCTATATCAGTCTGTGAGATTGGGATATTGGTAACAGGCTGTATTAAGAGCTAATATCCAAAAGGAGAATGTTTTCTCTGTAAGTTGACTCTTCAAAAAACAACAGAGTGGTGGACGTTGTAAGAAACCTTTACAAACCCAAAAACGGAGTAGTTACCTGATTCACTGGGGCAACCGTTTCAAAACAAGATGCCCGAATGAATGGTATTGCGTAAAAGATTATATAATTAGTACGTGTTTAAGACGGGGGTTCGACTCCCCCCATCTCCACTGTAATAGCTGGTTATTGTTGTTACGGCTATTACTAAAAACCTTTCTATCTAAACGGGGCGATGTAAAAATCGTCCCAAATAAAAAATCACACAACTTTAAACAAACAATAATAAAGAAAATGCTTGCAAAAGCTATAAAAGTATGATAGTATATATATTGTAAAGAAAAGCTAAAACAAATACGAAGGAGTGAAAAGATGTATTCGATTAACAGACAGGAAACAATTAACCCAGACTTTGATATGATTAACAGAATTGTGGACAAGCTCAATTCAAAGTTTGATCCAAACGATGCATACCATCACAGTAATGCAGAATCAGAAATGTTTGAGTTCCAGATGAAGATAGACGATAAACGCCGGGAAGCATGGCAGATCGTATTCATGGGGCATCATACAGTAGCAAGTGGTAGCTTTTTTGGATTTGATTATTCAGATTGCCAGGAAGAAGAGTATATTACACTGGAAGGAAAAAATGAAAGAAAAATTTATATGCTTGCAGTGTCAAATACGGTTAATGTAATCACAAAATTCATTGAATTTATTTCAATGTCTGATACTTCTTATCAGAACAAAAAGAAATGGATTGACACATTAAAGAAAGGTCTTGAAGACGAAGAGTAAACCATAATAGCAGAAAGGGGCAGTATTATGGAAGGATATATTATTGATGGAACATCTGCAAGAATCATCAATTTCCCGACAGTAGAGAAGACTTTAGAAGTAGTTGAAAAACCTGAAAAGAAAGGTAACTACAAGAAAAATTATAAAGTTGGCGAAAAACAGGAAGTATATCCGTTCCGTACTCAGGAGGATCTGGAACTGATGTATAACCATTTCGTAGAGAAAAAACAGTATCGTAATGCTTTAATGTTTGTTATTGGAATCAATGTAGGACTTAGAGCGAGTGATTTGTTGGAACTGAAATGGAGTCAGATTTTCGATGAAGATGGTAGTATTATGAATGGAATTACAGTCAAAGAAGATAAGACTGAAAAGTTCCGTACATTTTATCTTAATGAATCATGTAAAACTGCCATTATTGAATATTATAACGGTTTAAAGAAAAAACCGGCAAAAAACGAATATGTTTTCAGTAGTCGAAAAGGAGATGGACATATAGAAGTTCGTCCGGCTGGTCTTATTCTGAAAAATGCTGCAAAAGCTGTAGGTATCAAGTATAATGTCGGCACTCATTCAATGAGAAAGACTTTTGGTTATTGGCAGTTAAAAGCTCATAAAGATGACGCTTTGTTTTTATGCCATTTACAAGAAATGTTCAATCATTCAAGTCCGCAGATTACATTAAGGTATTGTGGTTTGGCAGAAGAGGAAATGGAACAGTATTATAATGATGTGAATTTGTTATAATATAAACAGACATAAATAAAGGAGAAACAATGGTTACATGTAAAGATTACGCTCAGTTTGTAAAGAATAAACTGAAAACGAAGATTAAGGGAATGGAGAAAAAGCCAGTTTTGGCGATTATTCAAGTCGGTGACAATCAGGCTTCTAATTCTTACGTGAAAGGCAAGATTAAAGATTGTGAAGAAGTTGGGATTAGATGCATTGTAAGCAAACTTGATAAAGCCATTGAGGAACATGAGTTACTTTATCACATTGAATTGACCACATGTGTAGCAGACGGTATTATCGTTCAGTTGCCATTACCAAAACATATCAATGTTGAGCATGTGAAAAATGCCATTCCAAAAGAGAAAGATGTTGATGGTTTTCGTCAAGACAGTAAATTTGATTGCTGCACGCCAAAAGGAATCGTTGATTGGCTTTATTTCAATGGCTATGATGTATGCGGTAAAAATGTTGTTGTTCTTGGCAGAAGTGAAATTGTGGGAAAACCACTTGTAAACATGCTTATTGATCGTGGTGCAACGGTTACATGTTGCAATAGTCATACAGATTATGGATATGAAATGCAGATAACAAATAATGATGCAGATGTGATTGTATCAGCTATAGGAAAAGCAAAATTCCTTGATTGGGCAGATATTGGTTCGGATTGTGAGATTGTCGTTGATGTTGGAATCAACAGAGATGATACCGGGAAATTGTGTGGAGATGTAAATAGGGAGTCAGTTGAAAAACTTCGCCCAGATACATATGTTACTCCTGTTCCTGGTGGCGTAGGATTACTTACAAGAGTCTCGCTTTTGAAGAACGTAGTTGAAGCTCATGAAAATGGATATACTGAAAATGCAGTAGAAGATGCAATTTCACTTTTACGGAAAAATGATTATTTCGTGAGAAAGATTCCGAAGAATTTATGCGAAACTGCAAAGGAATGTAGTGAAACAGGATGTGGAGAATGCTTAGACTGTAGTTGCTTTGCATGTATGATTGGCAATGAGTAACAGATATACGAGGCTTGAAGAAAGATGCCCATTACTGGGAGATTATTGTAATCAGGAAGAAAAGGATTGCGATAAATGCATCAATCAAGAAAAAGCATGGCAAGATATACAGTGCTACATTGAATGTCACGATTATGGCATATCTTGTGGCTTTCTTGAAAAGTATTACAAGATGTTCTATTTGCCGGGATTGTATGTGAATCCTATAATCCTTGATATTATTGAGAATAACAAGGAAGCGTGCAAATTATTATTTGAAGATTAGAGGTAAGAAAATGGTCGGGTATAGTTACGACAAAGAAAATAAGCAAAGAGATTACACCTATATGGCAAGAGAAAAGAGGTCAAGAGATCTTGTTTGTGGGTATGTCGCAATTCATAAACCGTGGTATGAACCAGAAAGTAACTGGAAATATTATATGTTTTATGACAGCTATCGTCCTGGTGGTTTCTGTGGTGGTGCTATAAATGAAGGACTTAAAAAGGTTGAAATTGATCCGAATACAATCGTGCCATATACTCAGGTTGCGGAGATTATAAGTGTTCTGCAGTCCGGCGATACCGTACATATAGAAGGTAAAGATTTGCCGGAAATGATGACTACAGCAATGATTTCAAGCGTTGATGATATATATAGATATTACAATCGTGAAGATATTGATTATGTGGTCGAAAGATTCGGAAAACCAGCCAAAGAGAAAGAATTTATAAATGTCAGAAAGACGGGGCATTTTCAGGATTTTGTTGACGGAATAATCGAAAAGCAGAAAACTCAAAAGAGAAGTGAATTGCTTGCAGCTATAACAGATTTTTGGAATGCGTGGAAATCTATTTACAGTGAAGTTATCATTGGCACTGGTGGAGAATATGACTATGAGTATATCGAAGAAGAAAATGGTAAGTTTACCAGTTCTATGTTAGATGGAGAATATGACAGTTTTGATGAAATTGTCAAAGATTTCTGCAAAGTTGTTGATCCAGATGATGTTGCCGGTTTTAATTATGGCAAGAGAAGGGTAAAAGAGCAATGCGAGAAGCAAAAGTGCTAAATAAGTACAATTTAACATTAAAAACCGCCAGAAAACTTGAAGTTGGCGATGAATCAAAAATCTGTGAGCCTCTGTTTTGGCGAAACAATGTAATCAATGCATGGTGTATCAGTCGGAGCATCGGAACAGATGCGGATAGAAAGTTTTGCACCGACAACGAGATATGGATAGGAATTTATGATGAACCATATTATCGCAAGAGAGTTCATATTCATGTGAATTGTTGGGGCGGTATGGGGAAATATGAATTTTGCGATTTCTACAATTATAAGGAAATTGAGAATGAAAGGGATTTACAGACTCAGGAAAAACTTCTGGAAGTTCTCAATACGCTTATAGATGAAGGAATCTTAAAAATTCATATAAACAAACTATAATAAAGTAAGGATGTGATAAAAATGAATAGCGAAGAGTTCATACAGACATGCAGTTCAATGGGATATTCGACAAAGAAACTGGCGAAGAAGTATGTTAAGAAAAACCAGAAAGATACTTATGATATGGACGATATTATAAATGTACATAGAAAAAGCGGTAATTTCAAGGGTAATCATACATGTGGATTAAGCAATATTCCAAATGGGAAAACGACAGCATTTCAGAATGCTTAATAGGAGATTAAAATGATTTTAACGGTTGGCGTGAATTTAGAAAGGTAGGTATATATGTCAGTATTTGAAGAGATGTTCGGAGATTATCTCAATGCATACAAAAATACATCTCAGTATAGAGATGATAGCATGTTAGATATTGCACTCAGAAAATCAGAGTTTGAGAAAAACTTAGATGAAATGTGGGCGGTTTATTCAAAAGGATATATTCAACAAATTATTGAGTATAATAAGGGTATTGAGCAGATTAAGAGTGCAGGATTTAAAGTGTATAGAAATTCTGCTGGAAAACATAAGATTGTAATACCTAAATAATGGAGGTAAAATGCGAATACATAAAGGCGATGTTGTAAAACATTTTAAAAGAGAAACTCTTACAGAAGAACAAGTAAAAAATAACAGTGAATTATATCTGTACAAGGTTTTGGATTTTGCAAGGCATACAGAAACCGGTGAATTACTTGTGATTTATGAAGCATTGTATGATGGTAGAGAAATCGGCTGCGATGTCCATTATGGAGACAAATTCGCACGACCATTTGATATGTTCATGAGCGAAGTGGATCACAAAAAATACCCAGACATCAAATGTAAATATAGATTTGAAGAAGTTTGGGGAGAGATTAAGTAACAAAAACTTGCAACTTTATAAACTAAATTAAATACAAGGTTGACAAAAAAACAAATGTTCTGTATTATAATACAGAACACTTGTTCTAGCCCTAGGTGCTGCAACACCTATCCCACCCATTCTTCCGTTATATACTCAAGTAAACGTAACTAAAGTTTTGGACTCTCTGATTATACAATGGTTGGGAATATTTGGCAATAGACAAGTGTTCTTTTTGTCGTAGGAGAAAGGAGAGTCCGTATGAATAACGAAATTATTTTTGTTATTGCTGCATATGCAACAGTGATTGACATGGTAGTTAATGTTGCAAGATTTATTAAATATCTTACAAACAAATAAAAATAAAAACAAGGTACAAATAAATGGGTTTTGTATATAGATATCGTGACAAAGATGATGGGATAATAAAATATGTAGGTATTGTATGGTCTACAAATAATATACGTGGACTTTATAAAAGAATAAAAGAACATTCATATAGAGATTGTTGGACTAGCCTTCATCAATGGGAAATCGAATATATTGAAGAAGGAATAAAAACAAGGACAGATGCAGAGTATTGTGAGTCACACTATATTTCTTTATTCCATACAGATGAATGGTATAATAAGAGCAAAGTAGGGTGGGGAGTAAGTAATTATCTTCCACATAGAACAGATTGGAAAAATCTTGATGTTTCAAAAATAAATACAAAGGTATCAATAGAATTTCATGATAAAGAGTTATTTGTAACGATGTATAATTTGGTAAATAGAGGTTTCAGTCAAAGAAAAGTAAAAAAGTATTTTATAAATGGATCAAATATAAGTATGTATTTTACAAGAAGCAGAAATATTATTTCGGTACATAATGATGATTTTTACTTTAACAAAGATAGTGCATGTCTATATTATATAAGTATGAATAAGTTCATAGATAGAGCGGATATAGTGAAAGAGTCACATAAATATTCTATTGATTTTGATAATAGAGAACTGTTTTGTAGATATGTATATAATTTGATAGGTGGTGGAGACGATAGAATTTTACAAGCTGGATATGGATATGTATAGCACAATTAAAAGCATGCCAGAACGTTTGAATCTGATGGAAACAGTTATGAATAAAGGGATTTTGATACTAAGCAACGGGAAAATGGCAAAAATAAATCATTCTCAAAACATAAATATAAAAAAAGAGAAACAGAACGGATTTGTTTTGATAGCGTGTATATGTTCAAAAAAAGAATTTTCTCCACTTATCGGACAATTTGAAGATATTCTAATCCTTTATAGGAAACTAATGGATTATGGCTTACATATTAAAGATGATGAATTTAAGATAAGCGATAATTTTTTGGAAATAGTTTACAGATGCTTTTGCAATGAGTTTGTTTATTCAATAGGTGCATATGAGTTTGTTTTTGGAATAGATTATTTTATTCCAAGATTTACAGGAAGAATTTATAATATTTATTATATGGGAATAAATAAGAATATTACATGTTATGAGTATAAATGCCCAGAATTACTTTTAGAAAGATTAAAAGGTCACTATAAATACTATTATGACTATGAAAATGATCGAGATAAAGGGTATATAAGTAATGAATGTAGTAGGATTTTATGCGTATCAAAATATGGTTTCAGCGATTTTATGGATAAGAAAGACTGTACATATTTATCAATATTAGAAAATCAAATAAAGGAGAATAAATTATGAAAAAACAAGAATTAGTAAGAAATGAAATGGTAAAAGCCATGAAAGAAAAAGACAAGCCTAAAAAAGAAACACTTTCTCTTTTACTGGCAGCATTGAAAAATGCGGAAATTGACAAAATGGGAATTTTATCTGAATCTGAAGAAGATGCAGTAGTCCAGAAGGAAATCAAACAAACAAAAGAAACCCTGGATCTTGCACCGGCAGATAGAACAGATATCATTCAGGAGTGTAAATATCGTATTGAAGTGCTGAGTCAGTTCGCACCGAAGATGATGACAGAAGAAGAGATTGAGGCTACAATCGCTGGTGTACTGGGTGATTTAGGTATTGAGAATCCGACCAAAAAAGAAAAAGGTAAAATCATGAAGACACTTATGCCGATGGTTAAGGGCAAAGCTGACGGAAAACTTGTAAATCAGATTTTGGAAAAGAAGCTGGTGTAATTATGAATGTAGGCGTGATTATAGGTATTGTGGCATTTATGTCTCTTGATGTCATTGGCTATATAGTTGCAGACTGGGTAAAACCATTACAGAAAATCTATTGTAAAATTGGATGGCATTGTCATATGAAAGATTATGAGCCAATCAGTTTCGATGGTGCGTCGGTACATTGTAAGTGCAAATGGTGTGGATATAAGGGAATGGTAGATAGTCAAGGCAATTTATTTTAAAAGGAGAACGATAGATGAGGATTTTTAATTTACCAAGAGCAGGTGGAAAAACAATGCGTATGCTTTATGCAAGTGAATTTCAAAAAGTACCGATTCTTTGTAGGGATCAGTCTAGTAAGGCATCACTCATGGATAAAGCTGGATTTTGGGGTATAAAGATTCCAGATCCAATTACAGTACATGATTTGGTTCATAGACCAAAAGAGATAAATTCACAGGGAATTCTTGTCGATGAAGCATTGACAGTTTTACGTGAAGTTATTCGGCAAGTAACTTATGGTACTGTCACAGATGTAGTTGCGATGACCTTTTCTGATGAAACAAACGAAAATAAAGTTCAGAGGTTATAAAAATGAGTTCAGTACAGAGTTATTATGTAATTGCCGGAATGGATCTATCTGCATCTAAAACAGACAAATATAAAGGATGGCAATGGTCTGAGGCGTGGGAGAATTACACATGCAATCAGTCAAAAGGAAAAATTCAGTTGTTCGATGATCCAACGTATTTATATATTGGATATATTCTGGCAGCAGGAGATGAATATGGTTTCAATACCGCTATGATAAAGCCGGAAGAAATCGAAGAACACCGGCAGCGAGTAATCGAGGAAATAAAACGACTGGTAAAAATCGGAGTTATATCTGAAAAGGTATTAGACTCTATTGATTATGGTCTGATTATTTTTGCAGATTACAGATAGGAGCATTATGAAGATAGTAAGTAATTGTGTGGATTGCGTATATGATTTTCAAATGAGAGAATCGTTTCGTGAGAAACTTGTACATGCAATGCCAACGGATTTAATAGCAAGAATCACTTCCGTTTTAATTATTAAACCGTATGGGGATAAATTCTATGTTGTAAAATCAAGATACGGTAGAGAACTTCTTTATAACATATTACTTAAAGAAGATTTTAAAGTAATTTCCAATTCGGATTTTGAAGGTTGCAAAGATTGGATTGAGTTTGCGGAAAGAGTAAGGGAGCTAATAAATCCAGGAGAATGTGTTATATACAAGATGAACAATAAGAAATTCGATGAAAATTATGAGTTGGTGCGGAATACGAATTACAGTACAAACATCTATTCACTGTATAAGAGGATTATGAAACGTGATCCGAAAGCCATTGATGAAATTGAATCTCTTGAAGAAGCAAAAGAAATCATTGGTATGATGCTTGGAAACCACTATATGCATAATATGGCATATGAAATGCTTAAAATTTTTGGAGGGAAACAACAATGATTTATATTACGGGAGATATTCATGGAAGCCCGGAACGTCTAGGTGTACATTCCTTTTATGAACAAAAGGAAATGACGAGAGATGATGTCGTGATTATTTGCGGAGATTTTGGTATGGTCTGGGAAGAAAGTGGAGAATCTGCATCTGAGCGGTACTGGCTGAAATGGATAGAAGATAAGCCGTTTACAACCGTGTTCGTGTGCGGAAACCATGAAAATTTTGACAGATTATATCAGTACCCAGTGAAAGAGTGGCATGGTGGTAAAGTCCATGAAATTCGCCCACATGTATTACATTTAATGCGTGGAGAAGTCTTTACTATTGAAGGATTGAAATTTTTCGCATTTGGTGGGGCAAGTAGCCATGATATCAGAGATGGTATTATTGATCCAGCAGAAGATGAAAACTGGCGTGAGACAGCTAAAGAATGGTATAAAGCCGGGAAGATGTATCGCATCAAAGGGATTTCATGGTGGGGACAGGAGCTTCCAACACAAGAAGAAATGGATAATGGCATCAGAAATCTTGAACGTGTTGGTAATAAAGTGGATTACATTATCACACATTCGCCATCTGCAAGTGTGATTGCACTGTTAGGGCATGGGTTATACGAACAGGACGTACTTACAAGATACTTGGAAGATATTCGATCTAAGGTAGAGTATAAGAAACATTTCTGCGGTCACATGCATGTAGATAAGGCAGTTAATGAAAAAGACATTATTCTGTATGAGCAGATCATCCGGCTTGCTTGACAAATTTGTAATCTATGCTATAATATTAACATGCAAAAATAAAGGTTGACAGTCAACAAATAATATGATATCTTATAGGAGAAGCAAATAGTGAATATAGTATTGATTATTATTTTGTTCGGCTTTATATATGGAAGCAGCTATTTCAGATTTCATGAACCATACGGATTGAATAATACATATAATGCTTTAGGTTATTATATGTTATCAGTAAAATGGTGGAATATTGAATTCAACTGGTGTACATACAAAAACAAATGGCAAGTTGATATTAAGCTGAGATTTATAAGAAAATGGAAGCCGAGAAGATATAAAGAGGTATATGTGATATTTAATAGTGCAGGAGTAAGAACCTACACTTTAAATATATATTAAACAAACAATAATAAAGGAGAAAGACAAATGAGAACAGGATTAACAAGCTCTCAGGTAACAAAGAACAGAGAAAAATATGGTTCAAATAAGTTACCAGAAAAGAAACTAAAAACAGGATTTCAGTTCTTCATGGAAACATTTGAAGATAGACTGAACCAGATTCTTTTAGCAATGATGATTGTGTTTACGGTTTTAGCCGTATTCGGGCAAGGATCATATTCAGAGCCGATAGGTGTTGCGGTAGTATTACTTGCAATTGCATTTATTGGAATGAATACAGGATTGAAAAGCCAGAAAAGTGCAAAAGAATTGAAAGACAGAACTTCGATTCATTATTGCAATGTAATCCGTGATGGAAAGGTTGAGCATATCAATTCAAATGATTTGGTTGTTGGCGATCTTGTAATTATTCAGTCCGGCGAAGCAATTTATGCAGACGGATATTTAGTGGAAGGAAATGTAAAAGTTGATAACTCCGTTTTAAATGGGGAATCAGATCCTTGTAAAAAGACACCGTGGGAAAATGAAAATTCATCGCCAATTATTATAGGTGGGAAACGACATGCAAATTCAAATGATTATGTAGATTCGTATTCATTATTTGCTGGCACAACAGTAACAGACGGAGAGGGAAAGATGGTCGTTACAAACGTAGGTGTTAATACTGTAAACGGTCAGACAATTTCCACAATTGATGAAATTGAAGAAACAAAGACATCACTAGAGATTCAGTTAGATGATCTTGCTGGACAGATTAGTAAATTTGGATATATTGGAGCAGCTATCATCGTTGCTGCACTGATTGTAACGAACATCATTCAGATTGGTGGTATTGCTGAATACCTTAATATTGGGTGGATTGGTATTTTAAAAAATGTCCTTACAATAGCAGTTACGGCACTTACAATTATTGTTGCAGCAGTTCCAGAAGGACTTCCGCTGATTATTAACCTTATTACAGCACAAAATGCGAAGGTAATGATTAAACATAACGTGCTTGCGAAACATACAAATAAGATCCCGGAAGCTGGGAATATTCAGTTGCTTTGCACAGATAAGACAGGAACTCTTACGGTAGGTAAACTTGTGCCGGTTGAAAATGTGATGGGTGATAAAAATGAAGTACCGAAAGGTTCAGTAATTGAAAATATGTTTAAGTTAAACGTAGCGTTAAATAGTAGTGCTATGTATGATGAGAATAAAAACATTGTTGGTGGTAATGCTACAGAACGTGCATTGCTTACAATGATTTCAGATAGAGAGTATAAAGAATTTACGGATTCTGTAGAAGTCACAAATAGAAAAATTTTCAATAGTGCAAATAAGTTTAGTGCTGTTGAAACGAGTGGAAAAGATGGAAAGATTACTTATTATAAGGGTGCGCCTGAAAAATTGATTGATGCAGCAGTTTCTTATGAAACAACAAATGGAATCGAACCAGTTGAAAAGGAAAAATTAAAAGAGATTGTTAAATCATATGCTACAAAAGCTATGAGAGTAATTGCAACTGGATATAGTAAATCCGCATTACCAGAGGAAGGATTCCCGGATGATTTAGTTCTTGTTTCTTTGGTTGCTATTCGTGATGATGTCCGTCCAGAAGTACCGGAAGCAGTTGCAAAAATGCATGAAGCTGGTGTACAGGTAATGATGGTAACGGGAGATGTCATTGATACAGCAAAGGCTATCGCAAAAGACGCTGGACTGATTACAAGCGAATCTGATATTGCAATGTCAGCTATTGACTTTGATGCACTGTCAGACGAAGAAGCAAAAGCAAAACTTTCTTATATTAAGGTTATTGCAAGAGCCACACCAAACACAAAACTCAGAATCGTGCGTTTGGCACAAGAACTTGGTCTTTGTGTAGGTATGACTGGCGATGGAACAAATGATGCACCAGCACTGAAAGCTGCAGATGTTGGATTCTCAATGGGATCTGGAACAGACGTATGTAAAGAAGCTGGAGATATTATTATCACAGATGACAACTTTGTATCTATCACAGATGCGGTTCTTCTTGGAAGAACATTCATGCACAACGTTATGAAGTTCCTGAAATTCCAGTTGCCTATCAATGTAGGTCTGGTAATTCTCAGTATTTTATATCCGATTATCATGGCTGTAGAGGCTGTGGCAGCGGTACAGATTCTTGTAATCAATATTGTAATGGACTCTCTTAATTCTCTTTCGTTTGGTGGAGAACCAGCAAAAGATGAGTATATGAAAGAAAAGCCTATTCCAAAAGGATCAAAACTTCTTTCAAGAGAAACTATTGGACAGATTGCAGTATCAGTTGTAGCATTTATCGGAATTTTTGGAATTACATTGCTGCCACCAATTCAGAAAGTATTTGGAAGTGATGAAACCGTTTATGCAACAGTAAGGTTTGCGCTACTTGTTATGATGGCAACATTTAATGGATTTAATATCAGAACCGATGGGTTCAATTTATTTAAAGGAATCAAAAAGAATAAACTATTTGTTGAAATTGCGGTAGCAATTTTTGCATTAACATTTATTCTTGCTCAGTTTGGTGGAACAATTATGGGATGTACGGCACTGACAGCTACACAGTGGGGCGTTACAGTTGGACTTGCATTCATGATTATTCCAATTGATTTAGTGAGAAAAGCTATCGTCAAAGTAAGAAGGAAATAAAAGATGATTAAAAGAGATAGGGAATATAGAGTGGTTGAAAATATTTCAATCATATGTTTTGCAATAGGATTGGTTATTGCATGTATTACACGGTTTATACCATTTATATATATTTCAGTCATATCAGTTCCTATTTCATTTTGGATAATAAGCAAAAATAAAGTTGGGGGTGGCGAAAGCCATTTCCAACAAAAGAAAGGAAACAGAAATGGGATTCTTAAATAAAGTATTTAACAAAAATGATGAATCGGAAAATGAGAAAATGCGCCAGGAAATCAATATAGATGAATCAAAGGAAAATCTGAATGAAGTTCTTGTTGATTTGTCTAAGAAAAGCAAAGTTGATTTAACGAAACACACTGCAAGGGTGGCACTTGCTATGGACTATTCTGGTTCAATGAGCAATTTATTTTACAATGGATCTGTCCAGAAAACAATTTCCAGATTGCTTCCAATCGCATTAAAATTCGATGACAATGGAGAGCTTGAATCATGGTTATTTTCCAATAAATTTAAAAGACTTGATGCAGTAAACAGAGAAAACTATAGCAATTATGTAAAAGATGTTATGGAGAAATCTGGAATGGGAATGGGTGGAACAGAATATGCACCAGTTCTTAAAGATATGGTTACATATTATAAAGATATTGAGCCTAGTGATATTCCGTCATTTATCATCTTTATTACAGATGGAGAAAATAGTGATAAGTATAGTACAGATGATGTGATTCGTGAATTATCAGAATACAACATTTTTGTTCAGTTTATCGGAATTGGAAATGAGAGATTTGAATATCTGAGAAAGCTGGACAATCTTGAAGGAAGAAAACATGATAACACGGGGTTTACGGCGGTAAAAGATATGAATAAACTCAACGATCAGCAGCTTTATACTGAAATTCTGAGACAGTATAATGACTGGTTAAACAAGAAATAATAAAGTAAAAGGAGAAAAACATTATGGTAAGTTTAGTAAAAGGACAGAAAATTGACATTACAAAAGGAAATACAGGATTAAAGAAAATTACTATTGGTCTTGGATGGGACACAAATAAGTATGATGGAGACAATTTCGATCTTGATTCATCCGCTTTTCTGCTTGGTAGTAATGGGAAAGTAACTGATAATAAAGATTTTGTATTTTTTAACAATCTAGTTCATCCGAGTGGTTCTGTAAAACATATGGGAGATAACCTTACTGGTGCTGGCGATGGAGATGATGAACAGATTATTGTTAATCTTCCAGAAGTACCTAGCAATATTGAAAAGATTGCTTTTGCAGTTACTATTTATGAAGCTGACAGCAGAATGCAGAATTTTGGTATGGTGTCTAACGCATACATTCGTGTGGTAAATGAAGATACCGGCGAAGAAATTGCAAGATATGATCTTGGAGAAGATTATTCTACAGAGACATCTATGGTTCTTGGAGAGCTGTATCGCCATAATGGGGAATGGAAATTTAATGCAATTGGTGCTGGATATTCTGGCGGTTTACAGGCACTTTGCAATGGATATGGATTATAAAGGGAGGAAACGAAAGTGGCAGTTAGTTTAACAAAAGGTGAAAAGGTAAATCTTTCAAAAGTGGTGGAGAAACTGGCGAATGTAACCGTTGGTCTTGGTTGGGATGCAGCGGAATACGGAGATAGTATTGATTGTGATTCTTCTGTATTTGTACTTAAAAATGTAGTTGGAAAGTCTGGACTGTTCGGCTTATTTAAGAAAGAAGAGAAAGCAAGATTGATAAATGATGATGATATCATTTACTATGGTCACAAAAAACATTCAAATGGTTGTATCAAACATCATGGAGATAATTTGGTTGGTGGCAGTGTAGGTGATGATGAGCAGATTTCAATAAATTTGAAGGAAATGCCGGAAGATGTTACTAGACTGGCTGTTGTAATCAATATCTATAATTGTAGAAATAGAGGGCAACATTTTGGTATGATTAAAAACTGTTTTGCACGTATTGTAGATGATGCGACCAAAGAAGAAATCTGTCGATATAATTTATCAAATGACTATAACGGTTGTACAGCACTGATTGTGGCTGAGTTCTACAGAGAAGATGGAGAATGGCATTTTGAAGCTGTTGGAAAAGGCACACATGATGGCAGTATTTCAGAACTTGCAAGAAGATACAAATAGAGTGGAGGAAAAGTAGATGTCAGTAAGTTTGAATAAAGGCGATAGAGTCGAGCTTTCAAAGGATAGCAGAGTAAATGCAGTTTCCGTGTGTTTAGGTTGGGACACAGCTAAATACGATGATGATGGAGATTTTGATTTGGATGCGTCTGCATTTGTTATCGGTAGAAATGGCATGACAAGAAGAGATGAGGATTTCATTTTTTACAATAATCTGCAGCATCCTAGTGGTGGTATCACTCACAGTGGAGATAACCTTACCGGCGGTGGAGATGGGGATGATGAAGTAATCAAAGTCGTTCTTAATAAACTTCCAAAATATGCCGAAAAGGTTGTGTTCTGTGTAACAATTCACGAAGCAGAGAGAAGAATGCAGAACTTTGGAATGGTCGAAAACTCTTTCATTAGGGTGGTTGATGACAATACTGGTAGTGAGATTACACGTTACGACTTAAAAGAGAAATTCGGAGATTCTACTGCAATTATCGCAGGTGAAATCTACAGAGATGGATCTGGTTGGAAATTCCACGCTGTAGGGGATGGATTCAATGGTGGACTTTTCGACTTATGTGAAAAATTTGGAATTGAGGTAAAGTAAAATGACAGTAGGTACAAGTAATTTAGTGATATTCGTTATTGCTATTATCCTGGTTGTTGGAATTATTGCACTGATTTTGAATAAGACATTTTTCAAACAGCTTGTGATTAAATACAGAGGAAGAACAGAAGAGATTACAAGACAGGATGCAGCGACACCACAAGGTGCAACGGATTATTTCAATAATGCAATCAGAGAAAAAGAAACTTTATATGGTGATGCAGAACGTTCATATGTTGAGATTGCTGGAAAATTAGACGAGTCCGAAAAGGAACAGTATCATTTGAAGAAAGAACTCATGAAGATTGATAAATCTATCAATGATTGTCTGGACGCAAATGACGAAAACGGTGCTAGACAGTATGCAATGAAGAAAATCACAGTTCAGCAGAAAATTGATACTCTGAAAGATACAATCGAAGAGTTTAAGAAAGCGAAAGATCAGCAGGATGAAATCAGAAAAGCGGTGAAACAGGAACTTGACGAACTCAAAGAAGAGAAAGAAAGAACCGTTTATCAGATGGAAGCAGATCAGCAGATTATTCAGCTTCATGAAGGTATGAATGCAAGTGCAAGTTCAAGTGAAAGCGATCACATGTTGGAAAGAGTGCGTGAAGGTGCTAAAAAGACCAGAGAACGTGCAGCCGGAGCGCAAATTGCCTATGATACAAGTGCAAAAGCACAGGATCGTAGACTGGAAGCCCAGGCAAGAAACAGAGAGGCTGATGAACTTCTGGCAGAAATGAAAAGAAAAAGAGGTAACAACTAATGATTGTACTTAATATTGGAGTTTTCTGCTTGTGTATAGTTGTTCCGTTTGTAACTGGCTACTGCGTGGGACGCAAGAAAAGAAAGTAGTATGAAGTAGTAGTTGGTGAAATATCCAACTACTATTTTTAAAATGAGGTAAATAAATGAGAGTAATTGATCCGAATTTGGACGGAATCACTCATATCAATGTGTATAGTGGCAGTAGGACAGAACTTGGTAGAATGCTGAGTAATTTCTGTCGGGAAGAGATATACACAAAAGATGGGCGGTTTATGTCAGTTGAAGCGTATTGGTTTTGGCTAGGTATTTCGCCGGATTGTAAAGAAAGAGAATGTATGCGTGATTTATTCGGTTATCAGGCAAAGGCAAAAGGTACATATTTGAGAGAAGTATATCCCGGAGAGCAGATAGAAGATTTCCAGGACAGAATCATTCGGGCGATATGGTACAAAGCCAAAAGACATACAGACTTATTTTTGCCGGAATATGAAAATCTGCCACTGAAACATTACTATGTCAACAGAAACGGATCAGTGAGAGATGTGTATGGCAAATACTGGTGGATGATAGAAGCTGAAGAGAAAATGAAGAAATACATTTATGAGGTTAAGAAACAGCTATGAAGAAATTGAAAGTAGTTGCGTTATTAGTAGTTATGATGTGCGGATTGGTTGGGTGTAAGGAAGACGTAGAAGTACATACAGAATATGTCAAAGCACAGCCGTTACAATTATATACAGAGAAAGTCGTGCAAGAAACTGTAGAACAAGCAAAAGTAAGTGCTGAGATTGCTATAGAGGAAGCGGAGAAGGAATTTTCGCCATATTATGTTGTGGTTAGTTCTTTGAATATCAGGCAAGCACCAGATACAAATTCTTCATTAGTTGGTAGCTTGGTATTTGGCGATTGTGTAAATGCGTATGTAGATGGAGAATGGGCAGAACTTGATAACGGTACATATATAAGTGCAGAGTATTTGACAAGTGAATTGCTATATACAGCTTATGCAGCACCATATACAAGTGGAATGAAAAGCTATATGCCATATAGTGTTGGAGATAGAAGTATTTTCGCACAATCAAGTAATCAGTACAAATTACAAGAATTATGCAACACTGGGAATTACGGCATCCGGCAATATTCAGAAAGCAGATTGCCATACAGATGACAGTAATATTATTACGGTTGCCAATGGTTGCATGACAGAATTTGTAGTTGATTCTGACAATCTTAATAGTGATGCAAAAAGAATGGGGGATATATCCTACTGTTCCGAAGATTGGAAATCAAGAGTTGTAGAAGTAAGAGTGTATGATATGAATGCACTATCTAAATAGGAGGGTTGAAGTGGATAAAGAAGATATCAAGAAATTATGTGAAGAACGTGGAATTATATATAAAGCAGATTTCATGGACGGGTTGAGTGAAAAACAGTTTGATGAAGGATGTATTAAACTCTATATACCGGCAGATGAAAACGGTGGTTGTGGAGAAGGAATCTGGGGTTGGATTACGCCGGAAGATAAAAAGAAATATATGGATGATAATTTCTATGGAGAGATTAAGGCTGTACTTTGCAATAATCCAATTAACTATTTTGGAATCCTGTTTTGGGGTTGTGAAATTTCGATTATTTGCCGGGGAAAAGACAGACCAATACTTTCGGAAGATTACATTAAAAATGTGTTACTTCCAATCGTAAACAAACAAAAATAATGAATGGAGAACATGATGAGTGAATTAGATATGAACTGGGAACTTTTAGCGAATAAGGATTATGCGTTTTTGACGGAAAGCCCCCTCTTAGGTAATAATATTCTTCTTTTGACTTTGGGCGGTTCTCATGCATATGGAACCAATGTTGAAACGTCAGATATTGATGTTAGAGGAATTACTTATAATCCAGTTGATTCTCTGCTTGGGAACAGAGTTTTTGAGCAGTACGAAGACGAAGCAACAGATACCGTTGTATATGGATTAAATAAAATGTTCAAGTTGTTATTGGAGTGTAACCCAAACACTATCGAGCAGCTTGGTTCTAAGCCAGAGCATTATATTATTCTCAATGATGACGGTAAAAAGCTGATTGAAAACAGGAAAATCTTTCTTTCTAAAAGAGCGATTTATACTTTTGGTGGTTACGCAAATTCACAGTTACGCCGGTTGCAAAATGCACTGGCAAGAGACAGCTATCCACAGGCAGAGAAAGAAAAACATATTCTTGGATCAATTAGAAGTGCAATGAACAGCATTATTGAAAAATTCCACACAGTCAATGGAAAGCTGATTGAATATAATTTTGCCAATGACAATGGAAAAATGATTCATGCATATAAGGAATATAACCAAAAAATGCAGGAAATGGAACAGTTCAAAAACTTTGAATATGGATCACTTAACCTTTACCCGGATAAATCTGATAGAGAAGGAATGGACGTTGAAATTTATATGGACGCTTGCTTACATCATTATCCGCTGAGAGATTACAAGGGTATCTGGAACGGTATGAATACTATCGTAAAGGATTACGAAAAACTGGGTAAGCGAAATACGAAGAAAGATGACATGCATCTTAATAAGCACGCACAACATTTAGTCAGACTGTATCTTATGTGTATTGACATTCTTACAAAAGAAGAAATCATTACATATCGTGCCGATGAACATGATCTGCTTATGAGCATTAGAAACGGGGAGTTCCAGAAGCCGGAAGGTGGTTATCGCCCAGAATTCTTTGAGTTAGTTGATGACTTGGAAAAGAAAATGAAAGATGCAGCAGAAAATACAAGTCTGCCGGATTGCCCAGATACAGAAGCAGCTTATGAAATGCTTGTGGAAATGAACAAAAATCATATTCTGAAGATGGAGGATTATTATGACGGAAGCACATATTAAAGAAGCAACAAAAATGTTAGGTTGGTTCTTCGATAGATGCGGTAAAGTTCCGCACTATAAGGGAATGATGTACGTGAAAAACGCCGACAACTTAAAGGTATTGCTTGATTCTGTTGTTGGTCGGATTGAGAAAGAAAACTCACAGCAGATTGAGAAAATCTATAATGAAGAAAATTCATATACGGTACATTTCAAGAACGGAAGTCATTTCTCTTTTGTGGTTGTTGATACAGTGGTAGTAGTCGGAGAACATTGCCATGTACTGTTTGTGGACAGTAAAATCAGAGAGCTTGAATTAAGAAGCCTTGCGCCGGTAATTGATCCATGTACAATGCCGGAAGGAAATGTAATGCTTAATCCGAAACCACTTTATCTGAGTATGGACTAAGGAGTAAGTAATGCAGACAGATAGAATCAAATATACATTGAAACACAGAAAAGCGTTCCGGGCAGTTGAGAAACAATTGCTCGGACACAATACAATTCGTGGTTACTTGCATGATCTGGATAAAGTATTTTTGTATATGATTATGGATTACAAGCGTGCCCACAAGATACATAGAAGTCATTCCAGGCATCATACTTTGAAAGCAAGGACACATGCGGATTATGTACAAATGGTTATAGACTGGGAATGTGCCAGACTTACAAAGCCGGATAAACAGATGAATGCAAGAGAAACATTGGATAAGCTATATCCTGAGTTAAAAGACAAGGTTATGCCGGTAATTGAAGAACTTGGATTATAACCAGATAAAAAGTAAATTTTATTTAGAAATAAGTGCTATATATGGTGTTTTGATAAACTTAAAATACTATATATAGTATATGCATGGAGGAATGATTATGGTATTACCGATTGTGGTAAATACAGATAGGAAAATTGCTATTGATAAATCAGAATATAATCATGGTATGGGAAATGGGTTATTTCTGACAGAAGATGGTTCGCTTGGCATAAAAAGAAAAAATGGTGAGTGCTTTGACTTGTACGGAAAAGAACTGAATGTATCTGGGAAGGTGGGATATAAATGTTATGTAGAAGGTGGAATTAAAGGTATTGGTATTGAAGGTCAAACTAAAGAGTCATGGAGTGGCGATAAAATGTCAACACATTCTGGGTATGGAGTAATGACTATAACACGCCAGCAAGTGAATCCACCTACAGCATTATTCGGGAGTTCGATTAAACATGGAAATGTTATCAATGTTACTATTTCTCATGCGGATTTAAAACGTGGAATAAATCACGACTGGTATCATGCAAACGGAAGAATATGTGAAATTGAATTATCTTTATCTCAATTTGCGGATATGATTACATCTATTGGAAATGGCGATGGTGTTCCTTGTACTATCCATTTTACAGAACGTGATGGATATATTCCACGAATTGATTATAAAAGCAAGATTGAACAGCATCGTGGTGAATTTAAGGATCAGTTATCAGATGTCAAAAGTTCGATTAAAAATGCGTATGATATTGCTGAAGAATTATTTTCATCGAAGAAAACATTGAATAAAGCGGATAAGCAGAAAATTTTAGATGCATTAGCAAAGGCAAATAGAGATATCGGTTGCAATGCCGAATATGCTCTTGATTGTTTCAATGAACAGATGGAAAAATCAGTAACAGAAGCTAGAGGCGAAATCGAAGCATTTATGCAGAATCAGATTCAAAATATAGCAATGAAAGCTATTGCAACGAATGTTGATGAAAATGGATTGCCGGATTTTAATAAGATGATTGCAATAGAATAGGAGAAGTATGAGTGTAATAATTGGAAATAGAAATTATATAAGAAATGCAGTCATTGGAGATAATGGAGAATCTATACAAAACATTGAAAATGACGGAATTATTATTGATGGGAAAAAGATTCCACCATGCCCAACGCCGATGAACAACTGTACGATTATTGATAACCATGTATTCATAGATGGATATGAATGGAAAAATAGTAAATGGAAGAAAACTCTCAGAGCTTTATATCATAAATATTTTTAACATGATGGAGGAAGATATGAATAAACCATATGATGTAGGATTTATTTGCGGACGTTTCCAAACGTTCCACAAAGGACATGAAAAATTAGTTGAAACTGGGTTAATGCTTTGTGACAGACTTTTAATTTTTATTGGAAGTTCTCAGGAAGATGGGACAGAAAGAAATCCGTTCAACATTACAACCAGAGAAAAAATGTTAAAAGAGATATACGGTGGGCGTGGCGATATCATGATTTACGGCTTACCAGACTTAACCACTGAAAATGATATTACTCCGGCGTGGGGAAGTTATCTACTGGATAAGGTAGACAGATATATTTATAAGAAGCCGGATATTATGATTTATGGGAATGATGAGAGTAGATCTGCCTGGTTCTCCAAAGAAGACCTTAAAGGAATGACTGAACTTATTATCAATCGTTCAGATTTGCCGATTTCTGCCACAATGGTAAGAGATTATATGGTTCACGATCAGAGAAAAGAATGGATGCAGCTTGTAAATCCAAAACTTCATAAGATGTATGATGAATTGCGTATGCAGCTCATGTCCGTTGAATATTACAAAAATAAAGTAGCGGAGGTATAAAATTGAAAATTTGTCAAAAATTTCATTTAAAACAGATGCATCATGAGATATCATTTTATGCTTATAACATAGAGAAGATTGAGAAAATAACACCATATAACTTATCAAGAATATATGTGCCGGAATGTACTGACAGAGACACCTATAAGGGGTGTGACCTTCAAGGAACAAAAGAAATTTGTTGCCAGTGCTATACCCCACATCATCAAGAGCTACTTTTAGATGGTTGGTATGTAGGGGATAAAAATGGATTTTTGACAGATGATTCATATTATGCCTTGCTACAGACAGGGATTAGAGTGCCAGTAAACAAAGAGGTATATGAAGAGTGGAAAAAAGGCTGGGCTGATGAACCGACAACGGACGATGATAAAGTGTATGAGCTAGGAGAAGACTATGAAGAGAAAGAGTCAATTTTGGCATTTGAAATTTGCCGATGACTACGATAGAACCAAAGAGACATTCCGGGAATACAGATGCAATCGTGAATTATATTACGACCATGATAAGAAAAAATGGGTACATCGTGCGGAATATATGGGCAGTTGGTATCCAGCAACATTTCCTTGCGGAAGTTATAAAGCTGCATTACGACATTTGAGAAAACATGATGAGATACCAAAGGGCACGCGATTTGTCTTGGTTAGTCGTTTTGTTGGTGGTGATAGAGTTTTAATGAAGAGGTAGAACATGAGAACGAATGATATTTTATTAGATGGATTTAATGATATTCGTACACTTCAAAGATATCTTTATATGTCAGATGAACATTATATTGAGATAGAAAATGTCATTGGAGTGAAACTAAGAATTAGAATGGGAGAAAACTTACATTATTATTGTAAGAACATGAATTTCCCAGATTTGCCAGATGCATGTTTTTCGGAATCAATGACGAATAAAACTATGTTGGGTATTATTGACCAGTTGAAAGAGAATCCGGCAACTGAATACCCAAACAGTTTTAAGAATAGATGGGATGAGATAGTATCAATAACATCTGCAAACGTAGCTCAGAACGAATATAAATGGACGAATGGAAGATACAGAGGAAGTGTGTAAAATGCAATTTGAATACAGAGGCTATATAGGTGTTATTGGATATAGGAATTATTATATAAGAGATATGAATGGGAAAACACATGTGCAAGCGTTGTGTTGTGAAAAGCCAACGGAAGAAAACGTTAAAAAAGCTATAGATAGATTTATTAAGGGGAAAGAAGAAGGAAGAACATATTCATAGGAGTTATAAGATATGGTAAAAGATATTAAAATGCCAGAAAATGTAAAAATGATCCTCGACAAATTATCAAGTGAAGGGCATGAAGCAGTTATAATTGGTGGGTGCGTGCGTGATTCTATCATGGGGATTGAACCGCATGATTGGGATATTGCCACATCTGCCCAACCAGAAGAAATAATGGAATGTTTCAAACACTACAATCTGATGAAAGCTGGATTAAAACATGGGACAGTAACCGTTATTATTGACCATGAACCATATGAGATTACTACATATAGAATTGATGGGGAGTATTCAGATCATCGAAGACCTGATTCTGTCGATTTTACATGCGAATTAGCAGAGGACATTATGCGCCGAGATTTCACAATCAATGCTATTGCGTATGACGGAGAAAATATTATTGACTTGCATGATGGCATTGGAGATCTGCAGAAAGGAATTATCCGTTGTGTTGGTAATGCAAATGCAAGATTCAGAGAAGATCCGCTTAGAATTCTTCGGGCGATTCGATTTGCTGCAAGATTTGGCTTTGAGATTGAGGAATCAACTAAAAAAGCAATGTTTGACAATTGTGATATGTTGCGACTCATTGCAACAGAGAGAAGACAGAGTGAATTTACAAAAACACTTTGCAGTGAGCATGTCAGTATCATCAAGGATTATGCTAAAATACTGAAATATGGTTTACCATGTATTGACAGCATTAAGGATTTTGATAAGGCAGTACGTGCAATAGAAATGTGCCAGGATATCAGTGAAAAATTGGCAATTTTGATTGACGGATTATCATTATCAGAGTATAATAAAGCTGTTAAAGCAATTTTGACAGGAATGAGATATCCGAATAAAGTAATTGTATCTGTTCAAAATATTTTTGCTGCAAAGAAAATGGTAATTACTAACTCAGATGCGTGTATCAAAAATATGTTGTACAAGTTTTCACTGGAAGATGTGAAACATATTTTAAGATATAAACACGCTAAAATAAATGCAAGTGATAATATAAATAAAGAAACACTTGAAAAAGTAGAGGATATGATTGAACGTGCAGAAGAATTGGCTGAATCAGATGAATGCTACAACTTAAAAGGTCTTGCAATTAACGGAAATGATTTAAAACGCCTGGGAGTGAAAGATCTTGACATTAAGTGGATGTTAGATGGACTGTTAAAATTAGTAACCACAAATCAAGTAGAAAATTCGAGGGACGTATTGATCGAGGTGGCAAAAATTTCCATGTTATAATTTGGTTTATTATTATTGACTTTAGTAAGGTTGATATGTATAATAAGAACATACGTTCTAAGTGGAACTTTCGCTACCTGGATGTCGGAAAGGGGAAAAAGATAATGTTTTTTATTTACGAAAAGAATGAGTACCATGTAAATGTGAAAGATGAATTTGCAAAAGCTACGTCTGGTGATTATATAGACATGCTTGATGCATTTGGCATTGTGTTACATAGTTTATCTGACAATCCAGAATTCGGCAATTCTACTGTTATGTTAATGATGTATAATAATGGAAGAATTACCATTGAAATTGTTGATGCAAAGGAAGATGATTGTGAAATCATTGATCCAACATACACACAGGAGGAATATAGAGAAATAGAAGAATATTTAAAACTCGAATAATTGAATATCTACTATCAGATAAAAATAAAGTATTACCGGAAAAACTTGACATCTCTGTTTTCTGGTGGTATTATTAAAGTACAAACAAAATATGGAAAGGGGACGCACATATGAAAGCATCTGATAGTAGAGAGCATCTAATTACTAAAATTGAGAATTTAGTTTTAAACTCAAGTCCAGATAAAATAAACAAAATTGAAGAAGAAGTTAGACATGACGGTAAAATCTCATTAGGCAGTTTTCTTAGAATAGTATCAGGGAGAGCCGATTTAGATGAACTGAGTGATGCCGAATTATATTGGCTGACTTTTGCCATATCTAAAGTATCAAAAAATTTTGGTGTGCCGGAAGATTATTTTGAAGACGTAGAAATTCAGAATTATAAATATTATGATCCACAAACAGATAATAATAAAAAAATTGGTTATCCGTTAGTTTTTAGAAATGTTTCAAAATTGGCAGATAATCAGTATATGTTTCCATTAAGTGTCAGAGAAATTAAAGAATTAAAGAGTGCAAATCTTTTGCAAATTATTCCAGAGCTGCAGCGTAACCACAAAAAGGATAAATATGGAGATTTAAAAACAAAGGTTAATCGCCAAACAGCGCAACAGATTTCTAACCTTATCAATGAGGGAAGTTTTTTCTATAACGGAATTCGTTTCAATTTAATGGATGACGGTGATAGTGATATTCCAGTTTATGACGAAGAAGCAAAAACATTAACTGTTTCAAATGGTATTATTATCGTTCCAGATGGAAACCATAGAACAATAAGTTGTGAATTAGCAAATAAACATTTAGATGATTGTTTTGGTGTATTTTTCACATATTTCTCACCACAGAAGACGAGAGAATTGCTTAATCAGGAATGGACAACAGTGCCGATTCCGAAACGACACAGAGAGGCGATGAAGCCTACAGTTGCAAATAAGATTGTAGATTCAATTATGAGAAGCAGCGATGCCGATGAAATCTATGTAAAAGGTATCGTGAAAGATGGAATGGAACTCCGGGCAAATAATGGATTCATTCTTTATATTGAATTGGCAACGGCAATTTCAAGATACTATGATACAGATAATCTTACATTCAAAGCACAGCAAGATGAATTAAGAGACTGGCTGATTACTTACATGAATTATCTTACAATGTTATTGCACGATGATTTTATGAATTATAAGAAAGCGAAGAGAACCTCTTGGTCTGTACACTATATGGCATGGCATTATTATATAATGATTAGCAGATATATAAAAGGCGATGACAACTGGCGTGAAGAGCTAAAGAGAATTATAGCTGAAACCGACTTTTCAGATCAAGAAATTAGAGAATTCTTTGTTAAAAATAATCGCAGGAAAGTATATGAATTCTGCAATGAGAAGGAGGAACAGTTATGTACAACTCTGAACAAAAACAAACTTTCTTAAATACTATTACAAATGATAATTCATATAGATCATTCCAAAGAGTTTTCAAAGCTGTACAGGATATGGAAGAAAAATTTGGAAAAGATATTTGTGAGATGAATGTTGATGAACTTCTAACTGTTCTGGATTTCAAAACGGGAGTGCGAATTACAAATACCGAACAAACAATGAGCTTATTGCGTTCATATGTTGATTGGTGTATTCAAAATGGTAAGACAACTAGCGAAAATAATTTTGATAAAATCAGTTCTTCCGAAGTAGATAAGACTAGAACTTGTCGGGCGAGATATGTCAAATCGCCGGTAGAATTTGAGGAAATGATTAAAATTGCATTTGGTATGAATGTTGATTACAATGAAAGCACTGAAATACCAAACGAGTTAATGGTAAGGTTATGTTATGTTGGCTTAGAGAATGAAGAGATTGTACTTTTAGAAAAGGCTAATGTAGATTACGAAGCAAAGACGATTAAAAGCCCACTTTATGATTGCGTTTATCATGTTTCCGATAGGATTCTGAAACTTTGTAAATTTTGTGCGGAGCAAGAAGAAGTATTGCTTATGGCAAAGTTCGGTATGCGAAAAGAAAGAGTGTGCAGCAACAAGTATTTATTTAGAAATCGACTGGGTACATTACGTGGGAAATCAGAAGATTCTCCATTGAATAAATTAGTTATCCCAAGAAAAGTAAAGGCATTTAGCGATGCGTATGTTGAAAGTACAGGAAATTATAAAGCTATATCTTGCGATAAATTACGTGAGAGCAAGATGCTTTATAATATCTATGAATCTGGCGAAACTTTTGATATATATTTTAACAAAGTAATTCTTCCAGATATTAAGATGCGCAACCCGGAATATACAGAGAGAAAAATCCAGGAGAGAAGACGTATTCTCAAAGGTATGTATGATTTATATAAGGAAACTTTCTATTAAGGAAAGGCGAGACTGGGATCTCGCCAAAACCTTGCGATAAACAACCAAAAATAAATGAAAAAACTTTTAAAAACCTATTGACATTTTCCTGAAATATGGTATTATATAATTGTTCAAAGGAACAGAGAAAACACTGGAAAAGCTAATAAGGTAGCTTAAAAAATAGGTTCGATTCCTAATCCATGTGATCGGCATTTCGGGGCTTATCTCCGTGAAAAAGTTGTGTTTGTTTGTAGAACGGACAACTCCGAAATGCCTTTGAAAATAATATAAACAAGCAATAATAAATGAGCTGACGTAGTTCAACTGGTAGAACATTTGATTATGAAAAATGCACTTAGAATTAAAAACATCTCAAACAATTGTTGGTTCGAGTCCAACCGTCAGCATTCGGCAGAAATGCCACAAATGTATAAGAAAGACACATACAGCAAATTCAAAAAAGGATAAAGCAAAACTCTACAAGTTTAGTGAAGTGGTTCAAATCCACAAAAATGAAGTGTCTTGAAAATGTGAATATGGGAGTGATCCGGCGGTGCTTTTCAAGGCGCATCGGGTGGAGAGCGCATACAGCAATTTTACTTAAAAGGAAACTCTTCAAAAGTTTTAGTTACGGTTCGACTCCGTACACTCCCACAATTCCACCAATTAAAAAATGGGTAAGTGGCGAAATTGGCACACGCAACGGCAATTTTTATACACATGTGTTTAGTTGACAAACACATACAGCAATTTATTCAAGTAGAAGAAATCAGGAAGCCGTGTCTTGCAGGTTCGAGTCCTGTCTTACCCGTTAGCACCATGAAAGTATGCAACTTTGTTTAGTTGGAAATGAAAGAATATCGCACCACAAAAATCGTATGTTTTGTGTGACTAAATGTAGCGAAAAGGTATCGTGAAAGGCTAATCCATTGGAGGTCGTGCATGGCTTCGCTTTATGGTGCAACCAGGATTATTAGCTCAGTTGGTAGAGCATTCCGCTCATAACGGAACGGTCACTGGTTCGAGTCCAGTATGATCCATTTACAATTTAATATTTGCCACCGTAGCTCAACTGGATAGAGCAACGTAAATCGAAAAAACGTGTCTAGTATTAGACGCAGACAGCAATTTTTCAAGATAGCATGTTAAGCCGTAGGTTATAGGTTCGACTCCTATCGGTGGCGTTGGCGAGAGTATGCAAGAGGCTTAAGCAAATGATACAAAAATGTGCTTAGTTCTAGCACACACAGCAAAATTCTCAGAAGAAAACATTGATTCAAAATTGTAAGTTGAATTCGTGGGTTCAAATCCCACCTCTCGCCCTGGTGAAATGGTAATGAATTAGAATGGCAGCAATTCATATAGTTCCCAAAAACAAGGTTGTCACTGATTCTTGCCACACCATAAGCGTATGTAGCTCAGTAGGTTAGAGCGTCCACAAAAATTTTATAGAGCCTTGTGTAAGGCTTGAACAGCAAATATTTTTAAAGAATTTGAAATTGAGGAAGGTGGAAGGTCACAAGTTCAAGTCTTGTCATACGCACTTATTCTAATTTTTATGTACTTACAGCATAATCAAACAATAATAAAGCATGTAGGAATTATGAAATATAATTCAAAATTAGGAGGAATTGAACATGGGTTTCATGAATTCAATGAAAAGTACGTTGAATGAAGATTTCAACGAAAGCTACACAGAAAACGGCGCACTTGGATATAGAACAACAGGTAAACACTTGCTTGATTTGAATTTCAAGGTCGCATCTCTGAGAAAAGCCGATGCAGGAACAATCATTTCTGGATTCGATAAAGCGTTTTCAGAAGACCATATTCACGCACTGAAATGGCTGTTCTATTTGCGTGATGCAAGAGAAGGTCTGGGGGAACGTAGATCATTCAGAATTATTATGTCTCATTTGGCAAATGTTGAGCCGGAAATCAGTAAAGTGCTGATTGGTTTAATCGCTGAATACGGACGTTATGATGATCTTCTTTCTTTGGTTGGTACAGAGTGTGAGAAAGACGCACTGGAAGTTATCAAGAACCAGTTAATGAAAGACCTGGAAGCGAAAAAAGCGAATAAGCCGGTATCATTACTTGCTAAGTGGATGCCAAGCTGCAATGCAACTTCTTATAAAACGAAAGAAAATGCAACAGTTGTTCGCAAGTATCTGGGATTCACAGAAAGGCAGTATCGTAAGATTCTTTCTGAACTGAGAGAATACATTGATGTTGTTGAAAGAAAGATGTCTGCTAAGAAATGGGGCGAAATCAATTATGAAGCCGTTCCGTCAAAGGCAAATCTTGTTTATAACAATGCATTCCTTAAAAACGATGAGGAACGCAGACGAGAGTATTTGGATAAGCTGGAAAAAGGAGAGGCGAAAATTAACTCTTCTACAAACTTCCCACATGATATCGTACATAGTTATCTGAAAGGTCGTAGCTATTATAGATCCAATATCAAAGAGGACAAAACTCTGGAAGCATTATGGAAAGCACTTCCTGATACAGTACAGGGTGACGGAAATACTCTTGTTGTTAGAGATGGCTCTGGAAGTATGATGTGTAGTGTCGATCCGAACAGTAGCATCACTGCTTTGGAAGTCGCAACAGCACTCGCCATTTATTTCTCTGAGAGATGTTCTGGTGAATTTAAAGACAACTTTATTACATTCAGTTCAAGACCTGAGCTGATTGACCTTTCAGCGTGTAGTTCACTGGCAGAAAAGATTAGAAGATGCTATGCAGAAAATGACTGTTCCAATACAGACATTGAGAAAACATTTGATCTTATTCTGCAGACAGCTATCAATACTAATATGAAACAGGAAGACATGCCAAAGAATATCCTGATTATCAGTGATATGGAATTTGACCAGGCAACCTATTCATATGGATGGGGAGGTAGCACAAGCACAGTAAACGAAACACTGTTCAAAACAATTGGTAGAAAGTTTGAAAAAGCTGGCTATCAGCTTCCGAGACTTGTGTTCTGGAATGTGAACTCACGTACCGGCACAATCCCTGTCAAGGAAAACGCTTTGGGTGTTGCTCTTGTAAGTGGATTCTCAGTCAATGTTGCGAAAATGGTATTAAGTGGAGAACTTGATCCGTATAAATGCCTGATTGAGCAGCTTGACACAGAGAGATATGCACCGATTGAGGCAGCAATCAAAGATTTAAAATAAAACAACTTCATACGTGGCAAAACAACCAAAGTAAAAAGTACAGAAATGCCTTGTAAGACACGTACAGCAAATAATAATGCAATCAACTTTTAATTGATAATCGCAAACTAAGTGTCTTGAAGAACGTATATTCCATAATGGTTAGATGGAGTGGCAGTGGTTGTAAGCACTTCTTCTAACCTTTTTGAATAGATATTTTTCAACACAGAGGTTATACATGAGAAAGTTAGCAACAATTCGTGAAATCGCAGAAATCAAGCCGATTCCTGATGCTGACAGAATCGAAGTAGCAAGAATTGATGGTTGGGAAGTTGTCGTATCAAAGAAAGACAATTTTCATGTTGGCGATAGAGTGGTATATGTCGAGATTGACAGTAAGATGCCGGAAACGCCAGAGTATGAGTTCTTGAAATCAAGAAAGTATGTTGTAAAGACTATCGTGATGAGAGGACAGGTTTCACAAGGATTAGTGATGCCGTTATCCATTCTTCCGGTAGCCGAATACAAACTTGGTCAGGATGTTACGGATGTCTTAGGAATCATTAAGTATGATCCACAGCTTGAAGAAGAAAATGCGGTTTTCGAGGAAAACAGAAAGAAAACCAGGAATCCAGTTGTGAAATTTTTAATGAGATATGCATGGTTCAGAAAAATCTATCTCAAGAAGAATACGCACACAGAGTTTCCAAACTTTATTAAAAAGACAGATGAAGAAAGAATTCAGAATATGCCTGAGTTATACGAAAGGCTGAAGAATGAACGAACCAATCTGATAGTGACAGAAAAAGTTGACGGATGTTCCGGCACTTATTTTTTACGCAAAATTCCGAGAAAATTTGGAAAAGTGAAGTACGAATTCGGAGTTTGCAGCAGAAATAGGAGATTGCCACAGCCGGATAACAGCTACTATTGGAGAATCGCCAACAGATACAAAATTCGCAGCGTTCTTAAAAAATTGATAGACGATGAGGATTATATAGTATTGCAAGGCGAAATTACTGGTGTAAAAATCCAGGGAAACAAATATCATGAGAAAGATTGCCAGTTATGGGCATTCAACCTCATAACCCCCTCAAAGAAATATAATACCATTGAGATGCAAGATATTCTCATTAAGCATGGTATTCATACAGTACCAATTGTTGAGATTGGTTACAATGTAAAAGGTGATATACAAGATATCGTAAAGTATGTAAAAGGCAAGTCACAAATTGTAGATAGGGAAAGAGAAGGATGTGTTTTTAGAAACACTGATAAGAATATCAGTTTCAAATGTATTAACCCAGACTTCTTAATCAAGAACAATGAGTAGCCTTGAAAATATAATATCTTTTGCAATATGTCTTCTTGTTTTGGTCGTGTGTTTACGATTCTTAATTGTAGAAACACGGGAAGCAAGAAAATTTTATGGGAAGGGAAACAAGAATGGATCGGAGCAGTATTGGTACGAGAATGAAATCTTATGAAGATGCTCAGAAAACGTACTTAACAAGAAGAATGCCAGTAATGATTAGAGTGGATGGAAATGCTTTTCATACATTCACCAGAGGTTTTGAAAGACCTTTTGACAGCATTATGGCAGAATCAATGCAGCGCACAATGAAATATATGTGCGAAAATATTTCTGGATGTGTCTTAGGATATACACAGAGCGATGAAATCACATTACTTCTGATTGATTACAAGAAAAAGAATCAGGGAGCATGGTTTGGATATGTAAAGCGAAAGGTAGAAACTATCGCAGCGAGTATGGCAACAATGGCTTTCAATGAGGCTTTTTCAGATGTAATTACGGAAAAGATATCAGAAGACATTATGAAAGTTCAGAATGATGAAGAAGCCGAAAAAGTAAAGGATTACTATTTCAAATATGTAAAGAAATGTGGAAGGGCAATGTTTGATGCTAGAGCATTTAATATCCCAGAATTTGAAGTAGTCAATGAATTTATTTGGAGGCAGCAGGATTGTACAAGAAATTCAATTCAGTCAGTTGGTCATGCAAATTTTTCAGATAAGAAAATGCATAAGAAAAATATGAGTCAGATTCAAGACATGCTCATGTTGAAGAAAGGAATCAACTGGAATGATTTTCCGACTTTTCTGAAAAGAGGATCTTGTTGTATCAAAGAAGATTATTTCATTCCAGAAAATGAGCTTCCAGAAAATCACAGAAACAATTTATCCCCACGGACATTAGATCCAGAAGAAGATGAATATGGTGTGTGGAGATCACGTTGGGTTATCGACAAAGAAATTCCAATTTTCACACAGAACAAAAACTATGTTAATGATTTGTTTTTAAACAAGCATTAAACAATCAATAATAAAGGAGAAAACAAAGCAAGATGAAAACAAGTTATTCAGAAATCGTAAATGAAAACTACATCGGCAAAACTGAAAATCCCATTCCGATGAATGAAATTCTGAAAAAAGCAAACGAAGAAAAGTTAGAGCCATCTTCAAGCAGTCTTGAAAAAGTGCTGTTTTTGGGAATTGATGTGCAGCAGGACTTCATGGATAACGGAGCGTTAGGTGTTCCCGGCGCACATGAAGATGTTGCTAGAATGACTAAGTTCATTTATAACAACATGGAGAAAATCACGCACATTTCAGTATCTATTGATACTCACATTCCACACCAGATTTTCCATCCGTGTTGGTGGATTGATGAAAACGGCAATAATCCAGCACCTTACACTGTTATTACATTAGCAGATTTGGATTCTGGAAAATGGCGTCCGATTGTTGAACCAATTAAAAGCCGTGAGTATGTAGAGAATCTGGAAAAGAACTCTAAAAAGAAACTTTGCATTTGGACATATCATTGCTTACAGGGTACAGAAGGTGCAGCACTGGAAAATCAGTTTGTAAACATGATTTACTTCCACAGTGTAGCAAGAAAATATGCACTGAACCCTATCGTAAAAGGTCAAGATCCACTGTCGGAGATGTACGGTATTATCAAGCCGGAATATGACAGAAGAGGATATGTGAACCAGGCACTATTAAACAAGTTCGCAAAATTTGACAAAATCATCATCGGCGGTGAAGCAAGAGATTATTGCGTATACGAATCTCTCTGCCAGATGCTTGAATTTTACAAAGATGACACTGATATGCTGAAAAAGTTCTACATTCTGGAAGATTGTATGTCTGCTATTGGTGATAAAGCCGAAGTTGACAAGATGTATGCAGATCTTCAGAAAAAGTACAAATTCAACATTGTACGCAGCACTGAATTCAAACTGTAAGGAGTAGAAAGATGGAAGAAATTATTATTGATGGATTAGACGAAATCGAAATGCAGAATACAGCCGTTGATGATATCGACAGTGAAAATGTCAATTTGATTTTCATTGGAATTGACAAATCTGGATCAATGTCCCCATACAGAGGTGATATGGTTTCTTGCCTGAAAGAGTTCAAACAGGCATTAACCGACTCTAAAGAGGCAGATGAAATCCTGGTAGCAAGAGCAGACTTTAACAGCTCAATCAACGTGGGTGGTTACAAGAAAATCACAGAGTTTGATACAAGCTACGATGCCAGTGGCATGACAGCACTGTACAATGTCATCGAAGATGGTACACAGAAACTTACTGACTACATGGAATATCTGAGACAGCAGGGAGTACGTGTAAAAGCGGTATTTGCAATTTTCAGTGATGGCGAAGATACAGTTTCCAATGATCCGAGTGAAGCAAAACGCCGAATTCAGGATCTAAACAATAAAGAAATTACAACAGCATTCATCAGTTTTGGTGGTACAGCTACAGGTATTGCAAAGAGCCTGGGATTCAGAAATATTCTGGATGTATCAAGTTCTGCATCTGAGCTGAGAAAAGCGTTCGATTGTCTGAGCAAATCTGTAATCGAAAGCTCAAAGAGCGTTGTAGCCGATGGAGATAACTTCTTCATTTAAGAATAACAGAATTTGCCCCATTCATTAAGGGTGGGGCAGTACATGGAGAAAAATATGCTTGTAAACAAAATAGGTTACGATCATTTATCTATCGGAATGAACTGCCAGGATTACGGGTTTGAATTACCAGATTACAAAGTGAAGGTTGTGGCAGACGGTTGTTCTGAAGGATTACATTCAGAAGTAGGAGCGAAGACATTTTGCCACCTGTTGTCAAAAGGATATGATATTGAACAGGCTTTTTCTTCTTTGGTTGCTGTATATGGGCAGACAATTGGAGATATGAAAAATTTCTTGTGCTTTACATATCTTTCGGTAACAGAAAGTAATGAGTATTTCATTGCATCAAATTGTGGTGATGGTTTTCTTATTCTGGAAGATAACGATGGAAACATATCGTTTGTTGAATTAACCGATGGAGAATATCCGAAATACTATATCTACAACTATATTGACAAGAAATATCTTAGTCATTATGCAGATGGTGTTTCTGTAGAAAATAAGCTATTCAGTAAGGAAGAATATAAGAATGTAGGTATTGCTTCCGATGGATTGAGATTTATTGTAAATGCAGATGAAGATATCAAACAGGAATTTATTGAATGTTTAAAGTCTGGGAAAGCAGTGAAAATAAAAAGATTTATTAACCGTAACCAGAAATTATTCAGAGATGATATTACAATTGTTTTTTAAGAAAGGGATATATAATGGGAAAAATTACTGAGAAATCAACAAAAGCACAGATTATGGACGCATATACTCAGGCATTAGCTGAGTTGGAGAAACTTAAAGCTATGAGCGATTCGCCGGTTGAAAATGCAAAGAAAGAGGCACTGGAAGCGTCTATGCAGAATGCAGAAGTAGCAGCAAGCAATGAAGTATTTTCAGATACGATTGTAAAACAGTACAATGACCTGAAAATTGCGATTGACGAATATCAGAAAGAGTTAGAAGGACTCTACGGTATCAAAGCTGAAGCTGACGGTCTGGCAGCAGCTATCAATGCTCATAGAGCGAAAGTGGCTGAAATGAACGATGAGTACAAACAGAAGAAAGCGGATCTCGATGCAGAGCTGGCACAGAAGACAGCAGAAGTAGAAGAGAAAATTGCAGATTTGGAAAAGAGTGTTCAGAAAGCTAAGAAACAGGCTGATGAAGAAGTAAAAGAGTACAATGTCGATATTAGTAAGAAGCGCAATCGTGAAAAAGATGAGTATGACTACAATCTGAAAATGGATCGTAAAGCAGATGCCGACACCTGGGCAGAAGAGAAAGAAAAACGTGAGGCAGAAATCCAGGCAAAGGACGATGCTGTAACAGAGCGTGAAGAAGCCATTGCTGCAAAAGAGGAAGAAATTCAGGCTATGAAAGCAGAGATTGAAGCATTCCCGGATAAACTGGCAGAAGCCAAAGAGGATGCAGCGAAAGAAGCAAAGGCTAAAGCGGACAAGAGTTTTGCATTTGAAAAACGTGCGTTAGAATCTGATAAAAAACATGCAGAGGAAATGGCAGATGCAAAAATCAAGAATCTGGAATCTCAGGTTGAAGCACTGACACAGAGCAATGCGGAACTTTCCAATAAACTTGATGCAGCATATGCTCAGATGAAAGACATGGCAACCGCTACTGTTCAGGCTGGCGCAACTGTAAAGGTCGTATCGAGCGACAAATAAAATAAAAGAAAGCCGATAGAGAAATGATTTTAAAAAGTAACATAACAAGATTGCCGGTATTAGCCGAAGGTGGAGAAGGAATTATATATGAATATGGAGATAAGCTGATAAAGGCTTATAAACCCCATGTGAATATGCCAACCAAAGAGAAAAAGATTAAACTCTTAATGGCGAAGAATTTACCGGCAGAAGTCATTTCTCCGATTGATATTGTCTATGATAGCCGGAATAAGTTCATCGGTTACATTATGGATAAAGTAGACGGAGAAGAATTCAAAAAGTTGTCAAATAAGAAATTCGTGAAAGCGAATGGAATCACAAAGAAAGAGATTCTTGCCATGCTTGACAGACTGTTTGATGTTTTGGCTGAGTTGCATAAGCAGGGCATATATATTGGCGATTTGAACGATCAGAACATTTTGTTTGATAAGCACTATGATATCTCTATCATTGACTGCGATAGTTGGTCGATTGATTCCGAGAAATGCGATGTTGCTATGGATTTATTTAAAGATCCGTTACTGGTTTCAAATAACTTTAACCAGAAAACAGATACATATGCATTCAGTGTGTTGAGTTGGAAATCTCTGACACGAATTCATCCGTTTGGTGGGACGATGCAGCCAGATATGAATATTATGGAACGTATGAAGAAAGGTATATCCGTGATAGACAATCCGGCTGTAAAGATTCCGAAAACAATCGGATCATGGGCTGGTCTATCGCCAGAACTTATCAGTGCGCTTAAAGCGGTTTTTGAGAATAAGAGCCGGGAGCTTCACGGTGAAATTCATGAGTTGAGTTGCCATTTGAAATACTGTGATACAGATAAGGATTATTATTATGATAAATACAATGTCTGCCCGGTATGTGATAACTCTGCAAGAATCAATAGAAAGCCAGTAAATCAGGGCGTACAGTCTGGATTACAGCTTATAGAGCTTTTGGTCAAATCGAACATTAAAGCGGTTGTCGATGAGAATATGTACATTGATACCGATGACAATGTTGTGGATATCAAGAGTGGCAGAAAATATAAGCACAAAAACTTGATAAAATATCATTTTCATTCAGATGGATATTTGATTGAGGATGATAATAATACGATTACCATTCATAGCGAAAAGGATTATGAACTTGATAAGAAGTTTAAATCAAGAGTAGTTGTTGATGGAGATAAGATGTATTACATTTCAAAGCAGAATACCTTGACAGAAGTAACTATTACGAAGAATGGGAATAGCTTTAGAAATCTTTGCAAATGCAGCGATAGTTGTTATTTTGAAGTGAGCAATGGAAAATATTTCGTTGTCAACTATTATCAGAGTAAAATAATCTTTGATATTAACGGCATAAACCACATTTATAAATACAATGGAAGGGTTACAAACTATGGCATTCACTATGATGTTGTTGCCGATAAATGGTTAGTAGTTCTGGAAAACGAAACTGGAAGTTTTCTAACTCTTGTATTTAAAGAAAATGATATTCAATATGAATGTGATGAAATTAAGTATGAGTGTTCGCTTGGAAACATGTGCATAAGCAATAGTACAATCTTTTTCCCGATTGATGGAAAAATAAGAGGTTTTGCTTATGCAAAAGATATGTTCAAAGATTTTCAGTGTGGTGTTGTAGATTATGATAGCAAATTGATTAAGAGTGGCAAAAAATTCATTATCGTCAACGATGAAAATATATATGCTCTATCATAGGGATCTTGTATTGCCGACAGAAAAATATTATGTATATATCCACAGAAATCCTTTAACACACAAAATATTTTATGTCGGTTCTGCAAAGGGAAACCCATTGAGAGCATATGAGTTTGGAAAGCACAGAAATCAATCCTGGAAGAATGAAGTAATATCATTCGGAGGAACATGCAATATCATAGTTGAGATAGTACAGTATTGTGAAGATCCGATTCAGGCGCAAGAGGCTGAGTTTCGATTGATATACAAGTTGAAAAAATGTGGCGAAGCATATTGTTGTAGTGAAGGAGATACGTCTTTTAAAAGAAAATATCCGAAATTGCAGTACCATTTATTCATCGGAGATGTACATATAAAATTCACAAGAAAAATGGAATTGTTTTCGTATTGTAAGGAAGAATATGGTCTTAGTAGAAATATAGTAAATCTTCTGATTGAAAACGATGGTGAATACAAAGGTTCACACCAACGGGCGTGTGGGCTAAAAATCATAAGAGAAGGAAAGGAACATCAATAATGGGAGAATTATTGTTAAGATTATTAAAGGAGTCACCAGAGAGCTTTGTAGGACTTGCTCATGGTTATATTGAAAAATATAAACCAGCAGTTTACGAAGTGTGCAAAGAAATTGTAGACGTAGCAAGAGATTATGCAAATAATACAGAGATTTGCGAGATTGCTGCAACCAGAAAGAAAAACCAGTTTGATGCATATGTTAAAGCCGGTTTTACAGAGGATCAGGCAACTGCATTCATTCTGAATGATAATCTGCAGCTTGTTAAGAACATGGAAAAATTAAGTTCAAATTCTTCTGCAAAAGTTAATGCAAAGTAGTTGACAAATTTGGAAATCGTGGTACTATAAACAAGCAATAATAAATGATGAAAGGAATAAAGAAATGGACGAAAAGAATTACTTCCAGGAATTGTACGATGTGGACGTTCGTGAGAAGACAAAACAGAAGAACGGTTTGAATTACCTGTCATGGGCAGCAGCTTGGGCAGAAGTAAAAAAGAAATTCCCAGATGCAACATTCAAAATCTATGAGCAGACGATGGATGATAAGGGAAATACAAGACCGTGGTTTGATGACGGACGTACTGGTTGGGTTAAGACCGGCGTAACGATCAATGATATGGAACTGATTGAGGAACTTCCTATTATGGATTTCCGTAATAAATCTATTCCGGCAGATTCTATTACATCAACAGATGCTAATAAATCTATTCAGAGATCACTTACAAAAGCGTGTGCCCGTCACGGGTTAGGCTTATATATCTATGAGGGAGAAGATCTTCCTGAAGAAGAGAAGAAGAAAGAAGCAAAGAAACAGGCTGAAAAATCAGAGCTTGATAAAGTAAATCTTGAATGTTTCAATCTTGCAAAAAAGAAGTCAGAAACCCACAATGAAAAAGTAACAGAGCTTTGTAAAAAGTATGTTTCCAATGGAAACCCGAAGAGAATCACAAATATTGATGATTCCAAAGCACTGTTAGAAGAGTTAAAAGCACTTAAATAAAAAAGGAGATATTACAGAATGAATAATGTAAATTTAGTAGGTCGTTTAGCAAGAGATCCAGAGGTTCGTTATTCCCAGGGTGGTAACGCAACATGTGTAGCAAGATATACACTTGCTGTATCACGCCCATTTAAAAACGGAGAAGGTAAGCAGGAAGCAGATTTTATTTCTTGTGTTGCATTTGGTAAAGCCGGAGAGTTTGCAGAAAAGTATCTTACAAAAGGAATGATGATCGGTGTTACTGGTAGAATCCAGACAGGAAGCTATGATGATAAAGACGGTAAAAAAGTCTATACAACAGATGTAATCGTGGCAACTCAGGAATTCTGTGAGAAAAAAGGTAGCACAGATGGTGAAAATTCTTCTGCTGCACCTAAATCAAACAATAATAAAGGAAAGAAAGCAGATGACGGATTTATGAATATCCCGGATGACGCTGATGACGAACTTCCATTTAACTAAGCCGGAGGATATAAATGAGCGAAAATAAAGACAGGTTTGTTAGTCTTGTACGCTCAATAAACAGAGAAGGGATAAACGAATTGGTGGAATTCTTGGAAAAATCGGACTTTTACACAGCACCGGCGAGTACAAGATTCCATTGTTCAATCCCGGAAGGGTTATTGATACATAGCTTGAATGTGTATGACATGTTTGAGCAAAAACGCAAGACAGAACCATATAAAACAGTTTTAGGCAATATTTCAGATGATTCCAGCAAAATAATCACTCTTTTCCATGATATCTGCAAGACATACATGTATGAAACTGATTATAAAAACAAGAAAATTTACAGCGAAACAGGTTCTAAGAAGGACGAAAAAGGTAGATTTGACTGGCAAGCGGTAGAGTTCTACAAAGTAAATGATCTTGTTCCTTATGGTCACGGCGAAAAGAGCGTCATGATGCTTGAAGAGTTTATTAAATTACAACCGATTGAAAGATATGCTATTCGATGGCATATGGGGTTCACAGAGCCTAAAGAAAACTGGAACACTCTTGGTTCAGCTATTGAAAAATATCCAGTGATTTTAGCTCTCCATGAATCTGATCTGGAAGCCACATATCTCTTAGAAAAAGATATGAAGTCAGAATAACAACAGAGGGAGGGCAATAGCTTTCCCTCTTTTATTATAGAAAGGAACTTGAAAATGAAACATTATAAATGCGGATTTTCCCACTGCGCACATGCTGATGGAAAAGTGGCAGAAGATGAAGCTGTAAAAATTGGCACACGATACTGGCATAAAGATTGTTACGAAGTGTCTGAAACAATCAAAGATATCAGAGAAACTTATCTGGATAAGATTAGCAGCTCTGTGGTTGTCAGTGCCTTAAACAAGATTATCAATAATATTGTTTTTGGTAAGAAACTGGAAAATAAAAAACTCACAAAAGCACAGTCAAATTTGGAAGCAGCACGATATCTGCAGTTCTGTATTGACTATGCGTTAGAGCATAAAATTCCGATAACACATGCGCCTGGATTATATTATCTGATTGATAATGTAAGAGTCAAAAAGGCATATGAGAAGAAGAATGAACTGGAAATGCAGAAAGAGATGAAAAAGCAAATGGATGTTGAAATCGAATCAAAGCCGGTTGATACAACGGTTAAACCGACTACTAATTTTTCTGCTGGTAGTGGTAATTTTGGATTCGGAAACATTCTGGGAGGCATGAATGAATAGCGAATTAGAAAAACTGTCTGACACACAAGCAGAAGCCGGGATTATTGCCACGTTGGTATATCACCCAGATTTCATTTTGCATTCCGATGTTCTCAAGGCAGGGTATTTCTATCACAAAGATAATGGTTGCTTATACTGGGCGATTGATGAATTGATTAAAGCTGGTGTAGATAATATTGATGCATTCAACATTTCAAATATGTTGCAGTCAAACAATGCAGTTAAGAAAACACTTGAAAGTGTCAATATGCCAGATATGGACGAATTCATTGAACTCTGTAGCGATGCAGCCCGTCATACGATTGCAGAATATCAGCTCTTAGTTATCAGTGTTGTAACTCTTGCATTCAAAAGAGACTTATATAAATTACTCAGTAAATTACAGAGACAAATTCTTACGCAAGAACTTGATCTGAACCAGCTCAACAAAATTGTGTACGACAATTTGGAAGAATTGACTGGAAGATATATGTTTGACAATGATTTCTTAATGTTCGGAGAAAAAGTGCCGGAACTTTGGAAAGAAGTCTGCGAGCGTAGGAATAATGACGGGACGATTGGAGTACCGTCTAAATTTCCACATCTTGCAAGGTATTTTTCATACGAAAGTGGAGAGCTTGTTATGGTTTCTGGTCGTATGAAAATGGGTAAAAGTGCATTCATGCTCAATGAGGCAATGGATAAGATTCAGAGAGGAATCCCAACAATTTACTTTGATACTGAGATGAATGACAGACTCTTTTACCTTCGTATGTTAGCGAATCTGACTGGAATAGATCAGAAGAAAATAAAGAGTGGAAATCTTTTGCCGGAAGAACAGAAGATTATTGATGATACGAATGAATGGCTCAAAAAGCAGCCATTTGTGCATGAGTTTATTCCAAACGCCACAAATGAGGAACTGTTCAATAAGTGCCGGATGATGAAGTACAAAATGGGATTACAGTTTGTAATCTATGACTATTTCAAGAGTGCAGAAACAGACAGTAGCAATCAGTACAACGATTTGGGTGCGAAATGTGACTTCTTAAAGAACAGAATCGCTGGAGAACTTGATGTTGCTGTTTTGGCTGGTGCGCAGCTCAACCGTGAAGATAGGGTTGCCGATTCTGATAAGTTGGAAAGATATGCCAGCGTGAGTGCGAAGTGGAGAAAGAAAACTGCCGATGAAATGGCTAATGACGGAAAAGAATGCGGAAATTATGCATTCCATATTGCCCTTAACAGACTTGGCGAAGGAATGTTTGAGGACGAATATATAGACTTCAAATTCTCAGGGGCACAAATGAGAATTGAAGAAGCAAAACAACATGAGGAACAGCAAGTTCCGTATTAGGAGCGAAACACATGAAAGAATACAGCGATGACCTGATCGAAGAAATAAAAGAGAATATTGACATCGTTGATTTCATCGGAGAGTATGTTGAGCTTACGAAGAAAGGAAGAGAGTATTTCGGTAAGTGTCCACTCCATGACGAGAGAACTGGTTCGTTCAGTGTTACACCAAACAAAAATATGTATTATTGCTTTGGTTGCAAAAAAGGTGGGGATGTAATTACTTTTTGTCAAGAGCATCTGAATATGTCATATGAGCGTGCAGTTTCGTATTTGTGTGGAATTGCCGGGCTAAGTGATGAAAAGACAGAAATATCAACTACAGTTAAATATCTCAAAAAAGCAGCCAGAAAGAAAAAGAAACAACAACTGCCGGTAACACATCCAATTCTGGATGAAAAAATCTTAAATGATTTTGAACACCGGCGAATAACGAAATGGATTGAAGAAGGAATACCACAAAGCATCATGGAAAAATATGGTGTTCGGTACGACAAAAGAGCCAATCGTATTGTATATCCTGTATATGATAATGACGGAAATTTGATAAATGTAAAAGGGAGAACTCTTTACGATGGTTATAAAGACTTTGAGCCACCGATTCCAAAATATATGAACTATTATCCAGTTGGCGATTTAGATTACCTTCAAGGATTTTGTTTTAAGAAAGATATCATACAGCAGTACAAAGAAATCATTATTTTTGAATCACTGAAATCTGTTATGAAACTTGATAGTTATGGTCAACCCAATTCAGTTTCATCAGAAACCAGTGAACTTACGATTTTTCAAGTAAAGACGATTATAAGACTTCATTGTGATGTGGTAATTGCTTTTGACAATGACGTTTCACTTGAAAAAATAATGGAGAAAGAGACAATTCAGTTACTTATGAGATTTGTGAATGTATATGTCGTGATTGACAAAAGAGGATTATTAGGGAAAGTGAGTGATAAAAATTCGCCCGTAGATAAAGGGAAGGATATTTGGGATCGTCTATATCAAACCAAAATAAAGTTATGAGGTAAATAATGTCAGAATATAACTTTTTGATAGATAACATGATTTGGTCTTTTAGTAGACTGAATTCATTTTGCATCTGCAAATATGAATGGTATTTGCAGTATATAGAAGAGGCAGAAGGAACAAACAACTTCTATGCGGAGTTTGGGAAATTCTGTCATAAGATTCTTGAAATGTATGCAAAAGGTGAGCTTGGTTTATTTGAACTATCTGATTACTTCGTTGCACATTATGATGAAGAAGTAAAAGAGTTCGTGTATCACAAAACAGCAGACATCAGAGAGAATTACAAACAGAAAGCAATTGAATATTTCGATAACATTGATATAGATTTCGGTAAATACGAAATTCTTGGTATCGAAAAGAAATGCGATTTTGAAATCAATGGGTATAAATTCACTGGTTATATCGACTTACTTTTAAGGGAGAAAGATACAGGAAAAATTGTTCTCATTGACCATAAATCATCAAAATATCCCTATGGGAAGAAAGGAAAGTTACTGAAATCCGAAAAGGATAAATTTCAGCAGTACAAAAGGCAGCTATATCTCTATTCAATACAGGTATTCAATGAGTACGGTGTATTCCCAGACCGTATAGGTTGGAATTACTTTGGAGATAGAAAGTGGGATTTTCTTGATTTCAACAAAGAAGATTATGAAGAAGCTAAGAAATGGGCGATAGATACCCTGGAAGAAGTTAGAAATACAAGTGAATTTCCACCGACTGTAGATTTCTATTACTGCCACAATCTATGTAAATTCAGAAATTCATATTGCGAATATAAGAATTACTAGGAGGTAGGTATGGACAATTATGTAGTATATCATCTCCATAGTGATTTATCGAATGGAGTAACCAATGTAGATAGCGTTACAAAGTTTGGTGAATACATAGAGGCAGCAAAAAATCTGGGAATGAAAGCTATGGCTTTTAGCGAACACGGCAATATTTTTGAGTGGTTTCATAAAAAGGAAGCTATTGAAAATGCTGGAATGAAATATATTCATGCGGTGGAAGCCTACATAACCGAAGATAACAATTCTGACCACAAACGGACAGTATACAGTGCCATTGATTTATTTACTTCAAGTACAGCGAAAAAAGATGTGAGAATATCTTTTGAAAGCTACTACAAGAGAGAAGATGGTGTGTATCTGGCAAAAAGTATAGATGACGATAAGACATATCCGATAGATCCAGAAAGTATTAGAGAAGAAAAAGTTGTAAAGACGAGGGACAACTATCACTGTGTTTTAATCGCAAAAAATCATGCTGGTGTCAGAGAAATCAATAGATTAACTTCACAATCATTTTGCAGAACAGATAGTCATTTTTACTATATGCCGAGAATTTACCTTGATGATTTGTTGAATACTTCCGACAATGTGATAGTTACATCTGCTTGTCTTGGTGGTATCTTATCGAAAGGTACAGACAAAGTAAAAGAGAGGTTTTTGGAATTCTGCATAAAAAATAAGCATAGGTGCTACTTGGAAATTCAGCACCATAATGTTGAAGACCAAATAAACTATAATAAAGAATTGTATGCATTAAGCAGAGAGTACGGTATTCCGTTGATTGCCGGAACAGATACACATGCATTAAATGACACACATATGGAGGGCAGAAAGATTCTGCAGCTTAGTAAGGGTGTTCATTTTGCGGAAGAAGACGCATGGGATTTAACATTTAAGTCCTTTGAAGCATTGTGTGAAGCATATAAGAGACAGGATTCATTGCCGGAAGAAGTGTGGATGGAAGCCATTATGAATACAAACAGAATGGCAGATTGTGTTGAAACATTTGAATTGGATAGAAACACAAAATATCCGAAAATATACGATCATCCGCTTCAAACTTATAAGCAGAAGATTAACCAGGCATATAAAGTGCATCCATATGTCCGCAAACGATATAAACCAGAAGAAATCAATCCAATCATAAGAGATGAGGTTGATGTGTACGAAAAAACGAAATCCATTGACTTTATGTTGCTGCAGACCTATTTGAGAGAATGGGAAACAAAACATGATATCTTTTGTGGATATGGTCGTGGATCTGTATCTGGAAGTGAAGTTGCCTACATACTTGGAATCACTCAAATGGATAGTAAGAAATTTGGATTAAACTTCTTCCGTTTTATGAACCCAAGTCGTGTTACAAATGCCGATATTGATACAGATTATTCTTCAAAAGATAGGGATATCATTAAGCAATTTATTCTGAGAGATCATATGGATCTTCCGAACATTCGAGCAAGTGAGATTATCACGTTCAACACGATTGCATTAAAAGGGGCAATTAAGGACGTAGGACGAGCATTGAGAATGTCTATCGTAGAAACGTCTGCAATATCAGAGGCGGTATATCTGGAAGATGGCAAATGGATTATTGACGATGTATTCCGTGAACGATATCCAGACTTATTCAAATATGTAGATATCGTAAGCGGAACAATCGTTTCTATCGGATCACACCCATCTGGTGTTTTGGTAAGTGATTTGAACATTGATGAAGAAGTCGGAATGTGTAGTTTGTCAACATCTGACTATCCAGTGTCCGTATTAAATATGAAGGAACTGGATGCACTTATGTATGTCAAGCTGGATATTCTGGGGCTTGATAATATTGGTGTAATCAATGAAACATGTAAACTTGCCGGAATCGAACGAATGACACCAGATAACGTTGACCTTGATGACGAAGATGTATGGAGAGACATTAGGGAAGACACAACTTTGATATTCCAGTGGGAGTCAACTTCAGCACAGGCATATCTCAAGCGTTTTATGTCAGATGAAACTATTGCAATTGCGAAAAGTAATAATAAAGACTTTTCCTATATCAAATGGTTTTCATTTGGAAATGGTCTGCTTAGACCTGGATGTGCAAGTTTCCGTGATGATGTTGCGGAAGGACATGTACTGGTTACTGGATTCAAAGAACTGGATGAATTCTTGTCAACAACTTCCGGGCGAATCACTATGCAGGAAGATATCATGAAATTCCTGGTAAACTTTTGTGGCTATTCAGATGCAGAGTCAGATACAGTCCGGCGAGGAATTGCAAAGAAATATGGAACTGAAAAATTCATTGATGAAATACATGACAGATTTATAAGCTATTCCAATGAAACATACGGTGCGCCGAAAGAGCAACTTGAAGAAATTTTCCCACCAATTAAACAGGGTATTCTTGATGCAACACGATACGCTTTTTCATGGAATCATTCAGACGCTTATTCATGCGTTGGATATATATGCGGATATTTGCGGTATTATTACCCATTGGAATTCCTGACAGCAGCATTAAATACATTTGAGGGAAAAGAAGAAAAGACACTGAATATTACCAATTATACTAAGAAAAAAGGTATTAAGGTTGAGGGTGTTAAATTCAGGCATTCCACAAGTGAGTATACATTTAATAAGGAAGAGAATGTGATTTATAAGGGAATTGCTTCTATTAAATATCTTAACTCAAAAGTAGCCGATGCTTTCCAGTCTATAAAAGATATGGAATTTCAGGACTTCATTCATTTGTTGGCTGTGGTAAAAGAAAAATCGTTGCCGGTCAATTCAAAACAGATGAAGATCCTAATACAGCTAAACTTCTTTGAAGAATTTGGAGAAGTAAAGTATCTGCTGAAACAGTATGATTACTTTGATTTGTTCTATGGTAAAAAGCAGATGAAAAAGGATAAGGCTGATTCACTCGGTATTCCGTATGAAATTATCAGACGTAATTCTGAAAAAGAAAGCGAAAAAACATTTACAAAAGTGAATATGATGGGTGTTTTACATGATTACATAAGTGTGATGCCATATGATAGGACAACATTCGTTGATCGTGTAGGATATCAGCTTGAAAATTTAGGGTATATTGACATCGTGGATAATCAGTATAAAGGATATGTAGTCGTTCTGGAAACTGAAACTAAGTATACTCCGAAAATTAAGGTATATGCGTTGGCAAATGGAAACACGTTGACAGTCAAAGTTGCCAAAAAGGACTTTAACAGAAATCCGATGCAAAAAGGTGACATTATACATATCACCAACCAAAAGAAAAAAGCAAGGATGAAAATGTCGGCAGAAGGAAAGTTTGTGCCAGTTGAAGGTGAATTTGACTGGTGGGCTACAAAATATGAAATGGTAGGTAAGTAAAAATGATGTTAGGAAAGTATAAGTATACTGAAGCCGAAGAAAAAGAGCTTCTATCATCAATTGTCATTCTGGTTGATACGAAAGAAAAAGTAAACAACCATATTACTGATTACTTTGATGCTCACGGTATTCCGTATAAGAAAAAAGCATTACAGAATGGCGATTACAGTTTTTACGTTCCGAAAAATGAGAAGTTATCAATCATGAGAGATACCTATTTCAATGACGAAATATTCATTGAGAGAAAGGCAAATCTTGAAGAATTATCTGCAAATCTTTCAGCCGAAAGAGCCAGATTTGAGAAAGAAATGGCAACAGCAAAAGCGAAGAAGAAGTATTTGCTTATTGAGAATGCCGGATATGAAGATGTGGTAAATGGAAATTATGACACCCAGTATAATAAGAAAAGTTATCTTGGAAGTCTTCACAGTTTTAACCACAAATATGATCTTCAGATTGTTTTCATGAAGGAACGTGCATACACGCCAATCTACATTTATGGAGTTATGCAGTATTATTTGAGAGGTCAAATTAGATAGTGTAAAAAACAAACAAGAATAAAGTGGGTGCGCAAAGTGCCCACTTATAGGAGGAAAAATGTCAAGACAAGATGATTTAAAAGAGATACGAGAATTGACCATTAAGTTGAATCAGTGGTGTTATGAGTATTATGCACTTTCAAAACCGTCTGTTTCTAATGATGTGTTCGATCAAAATTTTGACCGGCTCAAATATTTAGAAGATAAAACAGGGTTCTTTTTCTCTGGCAGTCCAGTAAGAACCGTTGGTTTTAGGGTAAGTTCGGAACTTCCTAAAATTAAGCATAGTTCTCCATTATTGAGCTTGGATAAGACAAAAGATAGAAAAGTTGCAATGGATTTCACTAAAAATCGGGAAGCACTTCTTATGTATAAGCTAGATGGATTAACAATTTGCCTAGAATATGAAGATGGTAAATTGGTGAGAGCAGCAACAAGAGGAAACGGCGAAGAAGGAAGCATTATTACCGATAATGCAAAAACGTTTGTAAATGTGCCACTTCAAATAGAATATGAAGGGTACTTAAAAGTTACCGGCGAAGGAATTATTCATAGAGATGACTTTGAAGCCATAAATGCTCAGATTCCTAATGTGGATGATAGATATAAGACACCACGAAATTTAGCAAGTGGATCAGTACAGCAGCTTGATTCAGGTGTTTGTGCAAAGCGAAAAGTATATTTCTATGCGTTTAATGTTCTTGAAGGATTGGAAGAAATCAACTCTTTGGATGGCAGATTATCACGGATTAAAGAGTTTGGTTTCGATGTGTGCAAATACAGAATGTTTAATCCAAAAGATGTCGAATTTGAAGCATTTGATTCTATGATGGATAGTATGGTAATGGAAGCACAGAAAGAGAATATACCTATTGATGGTCTGGTTGTTATGTATGACGATATTGAATATGGGAAGAAACAAGGCAGAACAGGACACCATTATAGAAACGGTATTGCATTCAAATTTAAGGAAGAAGAGGAAGAAAGTGTAATCCATAGCATTGATTGGCAAGTCGGAAGAACAGGAAAAATTACGCCTGTTGCAGTTTTCGATACAGTTATTCTTGATGGCACAGACGTTAGTAGAGCATCATTACACAATCTCAGCATCATTAAAGAACTTGGGATTAGAAATGGCGCAAAAGTAACCATTGTCAAGAAGAACGAAATCATACCACAAATAATAAAATCCGTTGGTGGAACAGAAGATTTTGAAGTACCCAAAGTATGCCCTATTTGTGGCGGTGCTACAACTCAGTGTTCAGATGGTGGAAGCATATCATTATATTGCAGAAATATTGACTGTGCAGCACAAAATATCAGAAAAATCGCTTATTTTGCATCAAAAGAATGCATGAACATTGACGGTCTTTCTGAAAAAACGGTAGAAAAATTTGTTAATGCCGGAATCATCAAAAATATCTTAGATATCTATAAACTGGAAAACTACCATGATGAAATTGTAGGTTTTGAAGGTATGGGAGAGAAGTCATTTGCAAAACTGCTTTCTGCCATTGAGAAGAGTAAAAATGTAAAATTGGAAAATTTCATTGCCGGACTTGGAATACAGAATATTGCATTAAGCAAAGCAAAGATTATCAGTAGAAGATTTGACGGTGACTGGGATTCATTTGAAAGTGCGCTGAAATCAAGATTTGATTTTACGGAGTTGGAGTCATTCGGAACAGAGGTAAATAAATGCATCTATGAATTTTTCGATAATGTATTTTCAAGGAATGATATGTATTCCGAACTGGTATCATATATGCATTTTGTAAAAGAAGAGAAAAGTTCCGATATCTTTGCTGGAAATATCTTTGTAATTACTGGTAGCCTTAATATCTTCTCAAACAGAAAAGAGCTGCAAGAAAAGATTGAATCGCTTGGAGGGAATGTAGCCGGTGGAGTCTCAAAGAAAACAACATATTTAATCAATAATGATATTGAAAGTTCTTCGAGTAAAAATCGTGATGCTAAAAAGAATGGCGTGCCGATTATTACGGAAGAAGAATTTTTAAATATGATAAACAAACAGAAATAAAGGAGAAGCAATATGAAGATTGTAGAATTAGAAATCAACATTATGGCAGTACCACAGGGATATTACTTAGCACAGGGAGTTTCCAGAGATCTCAATTTCAAAGTTGGTCTTCCGGCAGTATTTGAGAAGACATACAATCTGAAAGAAAAGTTAACTGATAAGTACGATGAGATTGAGTGTGGAGAAACATATCTTGTTGATAATGTTTATTCTCTGGTCGTAAAAGATAGTAGCTATGACAGCCCAGATAGAGATCTTCTTATGGAAGCATTGGTTAATCTGAGAGATCAGATGGAAGAAAACAAAACTACAAAACTTGCTATTCCAAAACTTTGCTGCGGTAGAGGTGGTCTTGACTGGGACGATGTAAAAGCAATGATTGGATTTGTTTTCGGAGATGCGGATATCCAGATTCTTGTTTGCGTGCAGTAGGAGGTAACTATGGAAGAGAAATCGCCAGTTTACCTTGTTATGGTAACAACAAACAATAATAATAAATACTATCGTTTAATTCCGCATGGTGATACTTTTGAAGTTGAATATGGTCGTGTTGGTGCAAGTTGCCAGCACGCATCATATCCAATGTCACAGTGGGATAAGAAATACAATGAGAAAATCAAAAAGGGATATGTGGATCAAACACATCTTGTACAGGATTTAATTCAAAAAGAAAAGCCAAAAGGAAAAGACGGTTATAGGGAAATCGAAAATAAAGTGATTGCAGAAATTGTCCAAAGACTTCAAGACATGGCTCATCAGAAAATCCAGGCAAACTATAAAGTTTCATCTCAGCAAGTAACACAAGCTATGGTTGACGAGGCACAGAAAGTAATTGATAAGCTCATGCAACGAGAAGAAGTAGAGGATTTTAACAATACTCTGTTAGAGCTGTTTAGTGTAATCCCACGAAAAATGGGCAATGTCAACGATTATCTTTCCAGAAGCAAAGAAGATTTCGCACGCATTCTCAAAGACGAACAGGATCTACTTGATGTCATGAGAGGTCAGGTTGTCACGCATACAGTGCAGGATGAACCAGATACAAATGATGTAGAAGAGAAACAGGAAACTATTCTTGAAGCAATGGGACTTGAATTTGAAGAGGCAACGGAAGAAGATGTGCGAATGATTAAGAGTTTACTTGGAGATTGCCGGGACAAATTCTATAGAGCATGGCGTGTTAAAAATATCAAGACTCAAAAACGATTTGATGAGTTCGTCAACAAAGAACATATTTCAAAGACTAAACTGTTATGGCATGGAAGTAGAAATGAGAATTGGTGGTCAATCATCAATACAGGTCTTGTGTTACGTCCGACAAATGCAGTTATTACAGGAAAGATGTTTGGATATGGTATTTACTATGCACCAAAAGCCAGAAAATCACTGGGCTATACATCTTTAAGCGGATCATACTGGGCAAGAGGAAATTCAAATTCTGCATTTATGGCACTTATGGATGTAGCGTATGGAAAACCATACGATGTACATTCATTTGATAGTAAATATTATGATTTCAACTATGAACGGCTGCAGAAGACATGCCCAGGTGCAAATTGTTTACATGCTCATGCCGGTAGCATGTTGAGAAATGACGAAATTATTGTATACAAAGAAGATCAGTGTACAATCAAATATTTGGTTGAACTGAGATAGGGAGAAATGATTATGGTAGTAAAAAACTGTAGAGAATGTGAACACACAAATAACTGTAGATCATATTACAGCGGACTTGGTTGTAAGAAACGTGATGAAATACTTAAACATGTTGCAGAACTGGAAGCTGAAAAGAAAGAAGGTAAAGCAAATGATTAAAATAGGATTGGCTTTAATTGGAGTTGTTGTATTTGTGGGGTTATACGCTTGTGTCGTGGCTGGCAAAAATGCAGACAATGCGATGCATGATTACTTTGAAAAATATAAATAAAATATGTTTTTTATTGTGTTGAGAAATATTCCCACTTTTAGTTGATATATTGCCGTTATTAGGGCATAATCCCCCATTTTTAATAGTATTCTCTGCCATAATATAATGTATTCCTCCACTATTTGAACGTATTTGCATGAATTTATCTTAGAACCGCCGATATTTGGCTGATTTGAGGTATAAGATAAAAAACATATTCACACAGAAAGTAGTTTAAAATTACTTCAAGCACTTCCGTTGGATTTGAAGATTGCGAAGACTCAAAATAGAATCAGAGAGTGGTATAACTATTATGGTGGGGAAGTATATGTAAGTTTTTCTGGTGGGAAAGACAGTGCAGTATTATTGGATATTGCAAGAGGATTATACCCAGATATAGAGGCGGTATATGTAGACACTGGACTTGAATATCCAGAACTGAGAGATTTTGTGAAAACGATTGATAATGTCACATGGTTAAAACCTAAAAAGAATTTCAAGAGAGTTATTCAAGAATATGGATATCCAATCGTCAGTAAAGAAGTGGCGAATAAAGTTCATGGTGCAAAGCCTGGAAATACAAGGTGGCAGCAGCTTCATGGCACATACATTGATAATAATACCGGCAAGTTGTCTACGCATTATAATTATAAGAAATGGGAGTATTTGCTTGATGCTGATTTCAAGATATCAGATCAGTGTTGTGCAGTTATGAAAAAACGCCCATCTCTACAATACGAGAAGCAAACTGGTAAGAAACCAATCTTGGGACTTATGGCAGCAGAAAGTCAAAAGAGAAAAACAGATTATATGAAAACTGGTTGCAATGCTTTTGAGAAAGAGCGTCCACAGAGTCAACCTATGGGATTCTGGACTGAACAAGATGTTTTACAATATCTGTATGAAAAGAAGATACCGTATGCATCAGTTTATGGCGATATAGTATTGGAAGATGGAAAATATCGCACGACTGGGTGTAATAGAACGGGTTGTATTTTTTGTGGCTTTGGCTGCCACCTCGAAAAAGAACCAAACAGATTCCAGATGTTAAAACAAACACACCCGAAATTATGGGAGTATTGCATGAAACCGATTGAATCTGGTGGTTTGGGAATGAGAAAGGTAATGGAATATATCAATGTTCCTATAGAATAAACAAGCAAAAATAAATGTTGACATTTGCAAGAATGATGATATAATGTAAAGGAAAAGTGAATAGAGTCTATTTTTCTTTTATATTATAATCAAACGATAATAAAGGAAACAACCAACAATGAAAACAAATGAAATATATAATATGGATTGCATGTCATTCCTCCATAGCGTAGATGGGGGGGCAATTTGACTTAACACTAACAGATATCCCATATGGTGAAGCGAATCGTTCCAGTAATGGGCTGAGAAATCTGGATAAAGAGGATGCTGATATATTGACCTTTAACCTACAAGACTTCTTAAAAGAGATTTATGAGGTTACAAAAAAGTACAATCATAATATTTTGTGGGAAAGAGCAGATGTCGGAAATTCATAAATTCTTTTCTGAAAAACAGAAGAAAGGAAAAGGAACAGTCCGGCAGCTTGTATGGAAGAAAACGAATCCTTCACCTATGAATGGGCAGAATATCTATCTTTCCGGCATTGAAAATGCTGTGTGGTTCAAGAAGCGTGGCGGTACATTCAATGCTCACTGCAAAAATACAGTGTTTGAATATCCGTGTGGAAGAAACAAATTACACCCTACAGAAAAGAATCATGAGTTATTGCGAGAGCTGATAAGAGATAACAGTAATGAGGGCGATATAATTTTTGATCCATGTTGCGGAAGTGGCGCACACTGTTTAGTTGCGAAGGAAGAGAATAGAAATTACATAGGTGTTGAGCTGAAAAATCAATATTATGAAATTGCAAAGGAAAGGTTGAAAAATGTCTCATAAACATAACGACTTTGAAATGTCTAATGAGTTTAAAGGCATATACAAAGGAATGATAGGAACGCCAATGAACGAAATAGAAGAACGATTTAGAAAACATGGCAAAAAATTATACCATGTAAATTTTGCTAAAATTGTGAGGATAATGTATGAGAAACAGAGCTTGGCGAAGAAAAAAGAACTTTTCAAAAGGTCGTAGAAAGAAACATATTGCGATGGCGGTTTGCCGGAACTGGTGGTATGAACATGACGGGCAGTATATTAAGGGCAAAATCCATTGTTCATGTCCTTCATGTAGTCCAAAGACGAATAATCATGGACATGGAGCTGCAAGAAACTACACACATTCAGACCTTGCAAAAGTAGAATCTATGCAGTGTAAAGTTTCGGAATACAAGAATGGAGAAGAATGCTATGAAAATGATTAACACCAGTGAGTGTGAAAAATGTAAGCATGGAACTGTAGATGACACAAACAAAGCAAGAGTAAAAGTGCATTGTGATATCAAGAATAAGGATTATATCTATGGTGCATGTATTCCATGTGAAGATAAGGAGAACAAGTAGTGGAAGTATTGAAAGTAAGAAAAGGAGAAATCCTTGAAGCGGAAACTGACCTTGAATATAAAAATAGTCTTGGTCAGGAAGCGGAAATTTCCAAAGGTGAAAAATCAGTTATTGGTTTTGATGGACTGATTCACTGTTTAAAGAAAAGAGTTGTTATTGTGCCAGACGATGCAATGGAAATAAGTGGATATTCGGCAACTGGACTATCGAAATTTCTTGTAGCTTGGCTTGATAAAAGCCTTGATTTAGAAAAGGATCTCGATAAATCAGAACACTCTCTCGATGATGTAAGAACAGTCATTGAGATGGCACTTGTTGAAATTGGTATGGAGGCAGGAAATGGCGAAATTGAAAAAGAAGATTAAAATTGGCGATGGCTGCATGACAGCAATCTTAATCGCTCTGTTGTTTGTAGTGATATATGCAATTAGTTGGATTTACACTTGTGGGATTATTAAACTCATTACAATGTGCTTTGGTCTGACATTTTCATGGGCGATTGCAACAGGAATTTGGTTAGTAATTCTGTTATTGAAAGGCATTTTTAATGTAACAGTAAAGAATGAGAGTAGACCGACAAGAAGATATTAAAGGAGAATGACAATGGCTATTATCGGTGCAATTTTAGGAGATATTGCAGGATCAAAATGGGAATTCAACAGACCAAAAGATTTGGATTACGAACATATTGAATTATTCCAAGATGACAGTTACTACACAGATGATACTGTTTTATCGGTAGCCACAAAGTATGCTCTTGAAAATGAAGTATCATTTAAAGATGCATACAATGAATTCGGCAATGATTACATTGATTGTGGATATGGTGACAAATTCTTTGAGTGGTTGATTTTCAAAAGCAAGAAACCATATAAGAGTTGTGGTAATGGATCTGCAATGAGAGTATCGCCGGTTATTGACTTTGCAAAAAGTCGTGATGATATCATCAAATATGCCACTATGTCAGCGGAGTGTACTCATAATCATCAAGAAGGAATTAAGGGTGCAGTTGTAACGGCTACATGTGGTTGGATGGCGAAAAATGGTGCATCTAAAAAGGAAATCGAAGAATATGCAAGCCGTGAATATCCGGCTGGAAGTTACTATAAATACCCAGTTTCAATGTCAATGAAAGAATTGAGAGAAGTATATAGATGGGACGAAACCTGCCAGGGCAGTGTTCCGGCAGCAATCAGATGTTTTCTTGACAGTGAAGATTATGAAAGTTTCATCAGAAATGTACTGAGCTTCAAGTGTGACTCAGATACATTAGGAGCTATCGGCGGTGGTATTGCGGAAGAGTTTTATAAAGGTACTGGATTTAACAATGATGAATTGCTGAAAAAGTATCTTGATGAAAGATTATATGGAATTGTGAAGGAGAGCAAATAGTGGATTTAAGAGAAATGGAATTAAGAGATACTGTAGAAATGATGAATAGTGCTGATTACAAAGAAAGATTCAAAGCGGAATACTATCAGACAGCTATTCGTTATGTGAAACTGAAAGCAATGGTAGATAAGTATAATAACGGTACACTGGAATTTAAACCAACATGTCCTATGAGCATCTATGACATTCAGCTTAGAGCCATGCGTGATTATCTGACTATCCTTGAAGCTAGAGCAGCTATTGAAGGAGTAGAGTTAGATGGATAACATAGCAGGAAATCAATTCATAGATCATCCAGATATGAATGGATTCTGTGATAAATGTAGAAATCACTATCTTTTAGATGGTGATGAATCAAGATGTAGGAGTATTAGTCTTGGAATGAGTTCAGCAATGTGTTGTCATATTTCAAGATGTAGCAAATACGAAGAGAAGAAATAAAAAATCTTTTTCATTTGATTCTCTGAAATACCGTCATATAGGCATTTCCAGAAAGTCAAATGAGAGATTTTATACTAACTATGTAACAAAACAATATACGAAAGGCTTATAAATCAATGGTTTTTAATGAAGTAAATAAAAAAGATTTTATATTAGATATTCTTGTAGCTTGTGAAGAATCACAAGAAGTATGCAAAGCATTTAGAGAAAAAGGTCATAATGCTTTTAGTTGTGACATTATGGAATGCTCTGGAAATCACCCGGAGTGGCATATAAAAGATAACGTACTTCCGTTATTAAACGGAAACTGTAGCTTTAAAACAATGGACGGGAAAGAACATAATATTGATGGTAAATGGGATATGATTCTCGCATTCCCACCTTGCACGCATTTAGCTGTAAGTGGTGCAAAGCATTTTGAGAAGAAAAGAGCAGATGGAAGACAGCGAGATGGTATTGAATTTTTCTGCCAGTTTTTAACTGCTGATTGTGACAAAATTTCCATTGAAAATCCAATTGGGATAATCAGTGGAGATTACATAAAAAAGTGGTTTCCAGATTTAGCACAAAAATATGGTTTACCAATAAAACCTACACAAATAATTCAGCCGTATGAATTTGGACATCACACGAAAAAATCAACTTGTCTTTGGCTTAAAGGATTGCAAAAATTGACACCAACGAACATAGTTGAACCGAAAATAATTACATATAAAGGTGGAGCTAAATTTGGTGCAGGAATTGGACAAGTATTTGATGAGAATGGAAAAGCAATTCCATTTCACGATCCAAGAACTGCTAAAGCAAGAAGTAAAACATTCTCAGGTGTAGCAAAAGCAATGGCAGACACATGGGGATAACAAGCAGTAATAAATGATACAAACAAAATTGTTTTTTTATTCATATTTTCCAATTTATATATCCTTTCAAATAGGCTATAGTAAGTAATTTCAGAACATACGATTGTTATGTATATCAATCATAAAGCAATCCAATAATTCTGAAATTACCTATATTAGCTGTTTACGAGTTTCATAAGTAAATGAAAAAACAATTCCAAATTGGGAATTGGTAAACTTTTGTGAAATTGATAAATTCGCTGCTCAATCATATTGTGCTGTACATGAAGTTGATGCAGATAAAAATATCGGGGATATTACAAAGATTGATGAAAACAAAATGCAACCGTTTACTATGATTTGTGGTGGATCACCTTGCCAGGATTTCAGTGTTGCCGGAAAACAGAAAGGCAGCATGTGGCAATGTGCAGATTGTGGGCATGAATATAACCCACTTACAGTACATTTTTCAAGAAGAAATAAATGCCCGAAATGTGGTAGTGAAAATCTTGATAAGACACGTTCATCATTACTTGTGGAATGGTTAAGGGTTGTAAGAGCAAACAAGCCGTTGTGGGGAGTATACGAAAATGTAAAAAATATTGTTGGAAAATCATTCAAGGAAACATTCGATATGTTTATCGAAGAACTGCATGAATACGGATATAACACATATTATAAAGTTTTGAACGCAAAAGATTTTGGAATCCCTCAGAATAGAGAAAGACTTTATCTGATTATCGTAAACAAAGATATTGATAACGGGAAATTTGAATTTCCAGAAGGTTTTGAAAGCGATACAGTCATGTACGATATTTTGGAAGATGAAGAAAATATAGATGAAAAATACTATGTAGATTCAGCCAAAGAGAAAGAAGCATTACAAGAAATGATCGACTCTGGTAAACTCCGTAAAGATTATTCAAACACTGTAAGATGGGGGGGCAGAGGCTCACTAGACAGACATCAGTGGGATCTTATTCAGATACCAGGCAAGGAGCAATCATAAGTAAATGCGGAAAATGTGTAGATAAATTTACGGACTGTGCCAATACATTACTTGCAAGAGACTATAAGGGTTTCGGCAATCAAGGAATGAATGGTGTGATTTCAATTAAACAACCAGGAAAGGAATAATAATGGAACGATATATTTGTGAAAGACGATGTGATGAAGGGTTGAGATCTTTCAAAGGGGGCTTTGTGGAACAATTCGTACAATCAATGCAGGAGGAGATAAAAGAGTGATTATTGAGGATAAAAACAATGTAAGTACCGATGATTATGCAATTAGAAGACTGACACCAAGAGAATGTTGGAGACTGATGGATTTTTCCGACAGTGATTTTGACAAGGCAAAAGCAGCAGGAATGAGTGATACGCAACTTTATAAACAAGCTGGGAATTCAATTTGTGTGGGGGTTCTGTATCATATTTATAAAAATCTATACAATGCTATGCCGTATTTATTTGATGACTTAAAAGTTAGCAGCTTCTTTTCAGGTATTGGAGCTTTTGAGAAAGGGTTGGATAGATTATATGCAGAAATCAATTGATAATCAACCAAAAATAAAAGTATTAGGACGATTAAATATTAAGGGACTTGACATAATAAAGAGAATTTATTCTGCAGAAGGATTAGCACCTACTCTTTCAACGATGATAGGGGGGCAAAGACAACCGAAAGTAATCGTCAGGAGAAACCATGAGTGATATGAAGCCGAGGTTATTAGGTGGTTTTGGTGAAATTAACTTCGGCAAACAATATCGCCAGGGAAATAGAATCTATGATGCTGATGCAATTGCAGTATGCTTAACGGCACAGCCATTAGGTAATATGGGAGGCTACAGTAGCTTATATGTTGTCAGAAGAAAGAAAAGTAAAAAAGATGGGGAACGTATCAACGAAAAATAGTCAAGCTGGTACGGTATATTCGCCGGGGGGGTGTTCACCTACGATATGTGCTGGTACACATGGATATGCCATTGGATACATTGTAGTTAAGAATTTCCCTTCTGGTCGAAATAATAGGAGAAAATAAATGACATATGGATTTATCTGCCCTAATTGTGGGCGAAAGGAAGATATTACAATGCCGATCACACAATACACCTCAGAAGGTCATTTCTGCCCAGAGTGCAATACAGAAATGCAGAGAGATGTTTCAACTATGGGATGTATGAGTATTGATAAAACCGGCGATTTTTACCGGCGTGTAAATTAGAAAAAAGTGAAATAGGAGGACTGGCAATATGAAATTCATAAGGGTGGTAATTACAGAAGGATATTTGACATGTGGTGGACGTTATATTAACAGCAAACACTAAGGGAGGCTATCATGAACGCATACACGAAAATTATTGATAATTGTTTGGATTGTGACTGCTGCAAGGTGCGTCCGATTTATACGCCGGATTCGTGGGATCATGAAGAGGGTGCATATTGCAAAGAAGTTATTGAAAACGGGAAAGAAAAGTTGATTGTGGCAGATGATTGGGATTTAAGAAAATATTCTAAAATTCCAGATTGGTGTCCGAAGCTCATAAAAGGTAGACTGAATGAACTGCTGACTAAAGCAGGGGTTAGCAGTACCAAAAAATTTAATGAAAAACTGGATAGCCTTTTAAAGAATCAGGATGAGGATTATTCAAAACTGATACGGATGTTTATTTCAATGGGTTTTGCATATGGGCAAGTAATATTTGAAAGAGATGTTGCAATACAGCAGTTAAATGAATTAGGGATTCAGTTTGGTGAAAATGTTGAAGAATATAAAGTAATCAAACCATAGATAAGTGGAGGTATATATGAGTGCGTTAATTGTAAATCTATTTGGAGTACCTGGTGCTGGTAAAAGCACTGGGGCAGCATACATTTTCTCGAAATTAAAAATGCTTGGAGTGAATGCAGAATTAGTTACGGAATTTGCAAAAGATAAAGTGTGGGAAAATAACGAAGAAGTATTTAATAATCAGGCATACATCTTTGGGAAACAAAGTTTTAAGATAAGCCGGTGTGCAAATAAGGTTGATGTGGTTATTACAGATAGCCCATTGCCATTAAGTATTTTTTATAATCATGATCCGTTGCTTACAGAAAACTTTAATGCAAGTGTGATGGATGTATTTAATGGTTATAAAAATGTAAATTTTCTTCTTACAAGGACAAAACCATATAATCCTATTGGTAGACAGCAGACGGAAAAGGAATCAGACGAAATGAAAGAACCACTTGTTAGGCTCTTAACTCAAAGAGGTATCGGATATTTGGAAATCCCAGGAGAAATTGCTGGATATGACGCAATAGTGCAAGATGTATTATTGCTGATCGAGAGCAATAAGGGAGAATAACAAGTATGGACGAACTGGAATATTTATATAAATCAATCCCGGCTTATAGCACAAACGAATACAAAGTAGCCGGAAGAAACATTGATTTGAAAATAATGCCCGAAAATCTGCCACCAGGAGATATTGTATTCACGGCAGAAGACACAAAGAATCTGTTATGTAAGAAAAAGAATATAAGTGTTAGTGAGTTCTTAAAAACTAAAGCAGGAATGGATTTGAAAAAATCTATTATCAGTGCTATTGAAACAGATGGGGTATTTCAATTGATTGAATCTGTACTTGATATAGCAATTGCCGATGAGATGAGAAGATCAATACGGAATAAAGAATATGATCCTCTTCGTGAATATATGGAATCGCAAGATTGGAAATCTTCTCCCATTGATTATTGCGACATGTTACTGTCTGGAAATGAAGGATATTATAAAAAGCCACAATTGTCATCAGATATAACAGTGTCTCAATTAAAGAAACAGATAAAGCATTGTAAAAACCCATTGGAAAAACGTAGCCTTGAGAAACAATTAAATAGATTATATAAGGAAAGGAAAAAGCAAAAACATGAGAAACAATAAAGCAATAGAATTGACAATAACACCTAATTATGTTTCTGACTGGAATTTTTGTGATGCCGTAAGAGAACTTATCCAAAATGGAATTGACCAGGAAACTCTTGATTCAGAAAATGCGTTTGATATTTCATATGATGAGGAAGAAAAGACATTACAGTTATGTAGTCCGAAGTCATCTCTTGAAATCAATACATTATTACTTGGTTGTAGCACAAAGACAGATAATTCAGATACAGTCGGTCAGTTTGGTGAGGGTTATAAAATCGCAGCTCTTGTGTTAAACAGAATTGGCAAAACATTCACCGTATACAACAACAGTAAAAACGAAATCTGGATATCTAGTTTTGAGAAATCAAAGGTATTTGGAGAGCCGGTACTGACATTCAAAATCTTCGACAATATTACAGAAAATGAAGGACTTATCATTGAAATTGAGAATGTAGAGTTTGAGGAATACAAAGAACTTTTCAATGTTTGGTTGGATATGCCGGGGAACGAACAGTACAAAAAGATTGAAACAACATATGGGTGGATATTTACAGATAAAGATATGCAAGGGAAAGTATTTGTAAATGGACTTGCAATTGAGAGCAAAAGCGATAAGCACTTTGGCTATAATTTTAAGCCGAAATATATTACCCTTGAACGTGACCGTAAGAGTTGTAACAGTTGGGATATGAGTAGAGTTACGGCTGACATGATTTGCGAAGCTCTTAATTCCGGCGCACTCAATATCAAAGAGGTTATTAAGATTGCGAAAGAAGGAAGATTCTCTGATATAAATAATCTTCAGTATAAAACATGGGACAGCAATGTTCAGAAAATCGGGCAAATGTTTGTTGATGAATTTGATGAAGAATACAGCGATGCAATTCCAGTAAGTTGCCAATCTGATTTTGACCATGTAAAAGAAATGGGTGGAAAACCTGTTATCGTGCCATATGAAATCGCTCAGATTGTGTCTGATATCACGAAAGAGCGAATTGATAAACTGGCAGAAAACATATGGGGCAGTGGATTCACAACAAAAGAAAAACTGCAGCAGTGGCGTGATTTTTATAAAGACGAAATTTCCGAAGAAGCTATAAGACATTTCAACCAGATCATCGAAGAATTAAATTAGGAGGGGCTATGGAACTTACACCTGAACTGAAACGCCGATTTTGCAAAAATTGTAATATTCCAATCTCAATTTTTGTAGAGCCATTTTTCACGGATCGTATCAAATTATTCTCTATGTATTATAACACGATAGAAGAATTGCAGAAATTCGTGAAATCAATTGAACCGTATGATTGTGAACAGGATTATTATGAGCATTACAATAAGACAAAAGATGCAGCTATCAATTTTATCAAAGGTACAGAAGGATATGAAAAATTCAACAACATGGATATGAAAGAAATTTCAAAAGCTATCTCAGAAATTCACATTCCTTCGTCTGATATCTATAAGCCGACAAACGATGGCAAAAGATTTATCAGTATTGATATGAAGAAAGCAAATTTCCACTCACTGAAAGCATTTGCGCCGGATATTTTTGATAATGCCGATACCTGGGAAGACTTTATACGGAAGTTTACCGATGATGAGCATATTATCGGAAGTAAATATGTGAGACAAGTGATTCTTGGAAATTGCAACCCAAAACGGCACATTACATACGAAAAGTGTTTGATGCATTTTATCATTCTTTATTTGGCTGAAATTGTTTCGCCGGAAGATATCATATGCTTTTCAAATGATGAAGTTGTTGTTAAAACAGACAATAATAAAAAATATGATATAAATGAAATTGAAGAATGCGTGAAAAATTCATACTTTGGGCAGCATATTCCATTCAAAGTGGAAGAATTTAAGCTGAACTATCTGGGAGAAGGTATCGGATATATCAAACGATATGATGACGAGAAGTTTAAGTTGAAATGTGTTGACAACGATTATTTTCCGATGATTTTGAGATTGATACAGTCCGGCTATGTAATGCTCAATGATTTGTTCTTTGTACATAAAGGCGCATTGGCAAGATTTAATGATGTACCTAAAAATATTCGGGAAGTGTTCAACTACGATAAAGGTGTAATTGTGGAATGGTAATGGAGGAAAATTGAATGACAAAAGAAGAGATGAAAGAGCATCTGATGTCAACAGGATTATACGAAAATACAGACACGGATATGTTTTATGAAGAAAGAATGATGTCATCAGACGAAGTAGTTTCGATAAAAGATCTTACAGCAAGATTTATTGGTGTTGATAAAGAATTTGATGGAAAACCGTGGAATATCATGCAGGTTTTAACGAATATCCGCATGGTAGATACTGTAGATAGTAGAAGTGCAGAAAATGAAAAATTAGAAAAACTCTTAAAATGGATTGCAAAGGAAGAAGAACAGAGAATAGAATTCGCATCAAAATGTTTTGAAAAGAACAATGCTTTAGGTATGCATATTCATAATGCGGAGGCATCAGAGTGTACAAAAATCCGCTGGACAATCGAAGATATTTTGAATAGTGAAAGAAGTGATAAAATGGGATTTAATGAAGCGTATGTACTGATGAAACGTGGTGCGAAAATCAAACGCCCAGACTGGACAGGCTATTGGTATTGGTCTGAAGAATATCAGACTATCATGATTCATTGTAAGGACGGTCAAGAGCTGGATATCAGGAGTACAGAAAATGTAGGATTCACAATGGATAATATCTGCCAGAATGATTGGATTGAGGTGAAATAGATGGAACAGAAATGTGAAAACTGTAGATTCTTTTGCAAGCTCAATCTATTTGCAAGATATGTCGGGACAGTAGGTGGTATAGGATGTGTGTCTGGTTGGAGAGTAGAAAAAATGCATTCAAAATTTCAAGAGTCATGCGGATGTAATGTATTTAATGTACTTCTAACAGATAGTGGCATAGTCAATGAGACACTACCACATGATGTATGTGAACTCTTTAAGCCAAAAGAAACGGAGGAACATGATTATGTCAAGAAATAAATATCCTGGATATTGCTATTGCTGCGGAGAATATGTAAAGCCGGGATTCGGGCATTATGAAAAGACACGGGGCAAAAACATGTATCGACAATATGGAAAGTGGCGTATTAAATGCGTGAAATGCGCAAGTGGAAGAATTGTACATGATATAGATAAAGAAGTATTACGTGTACAAAACGGGTAAATTAAAAACTGGTTTTATCCTTTTGGCGGTTTCTTCCCATGTTTCAAAATTAAAATCAGTATAATCGGGGCAATTTGAGTGTTTCTTAAAGGTAACAGATAAATCATCAGCAATCATTACCTTATATAAATACTTCAAGTTGCCCTTTTTATCATATGCTTTTACGATTGAATTATCTAACCAAAAAGTACCAGGATATATTTCATAATCAAAACCGTTTTCTTTCCACATTTTTATTAAATCTTCATATATAGGTTGCATATTTTCCTCCAATAAAACCAGTTTTTCAAAAGAAGGAACAGGAAAGCATAAAACTTATAAATGAGACAATAGAGAAGTATAATGGGTATATTCCATATGTACTGCAATCAACTGGGAAAGATAGTATTGTGACTGAACATTTGTGTAGATTAAGCGATCACACGGTTAGAACAGTTTTCAATAATACCACCTTAGATTGTGCAGATACATATAGAATTGTCAACAAGCATAAAAATGACTGGATTATCACAACACCGCCGGAAGGATTCTATCAATATGTAGAACGTGAAAACTTTATTCCTACCAGATTTAGTAGAGCATGTTGTTCACTATTCAAAGAAGGTAATCATATAAATCATTTTGGCGATGTAGAAAAAGCTATATGGATTATGGGTATAAGAAATGATGAAAGTAATGCCAGATCCAACAGACAAGATATTGAACATAATCCTAAATGGGGAGATAGAAAATGGATCGGGTTACTTCCTATTAGAAAGTGGACTGAATTGGAAATATGGTGCTATATCATTTTAAATAATCTTGAAGTAAATCCTAAATATAAAAAAGGATATAAAAGAGTATGCTGCGCAATAGCGTGTCCGTATAGCGGTAAATCAACGTGGTATCTGGATAAATATTTCTATCCCAAAATGTATGATCGTTGGCATCGGATTCTTACAAAAGATTTCATTGAACATGGGAAATGGTGTACCCTGAATTGTACACTAAAAGAATATCAATACTATTGGAATGGTGGAATGGTAAGAGAGCAACCAACAAAAGAAGTAATCGAAGAATTTATGCAATACAAAGGCATCGACAGCTACGAAATTGCTGAAAAATACTTCAATAAGAAATGTACATGTTGTGGCAAAAATATAAGAAACAAAGATACAATAGCCATGAATCTAAAAATGCATGGGCGAAATATAACTCGGTTCATGTGTAAAAAATGTTTGATGAAAGAACTTAATATTGATGCGAAAAAATGGAATGGATATATAAGACAATTTAAGTCTCAGGGATGTTCTCTATTTTAAATAAAAATGGGCGAAATGCCCATTTTTATATATAAATCTAAAATATTTATAAAATGACTTGACAACCACCAGAAAAAGTATATAATAAAAATATAAACAAACAATAATAAATGAAAGGAATAAACATGATAAGAATTGAAAGCAATAAAACACTTCTTACTGATAAAGAGCTTGCAGATATCAAGAAAAGTTCATACGATCAAGGTGTCATTGATGGAGTGAAGTTAGGTACTGGTGCTGTATTGAAAAACATAAATGCACTGAATCCAGAAGACATCGAGGATTTCAACAAAAAGAAGAAAGAAATAATCGACTTCTGTTTGAATGTAATAGCAGTCGAAGGAAAAGGAGCGAAACAGAAAATTGGAAAGAATGGCAATAACTAAACATGCAATGACTCGCTATGCCGAAAGAATTGCCGGAAGAGATGAGTTAATTGACATCAATATTTACATAGCTCAAAATGAGGACAAAATTATTGATGACATTAACAAGATGTGCGAACACTCAGAACTGATTTACACGGGAAAAGTTGGAAACCGTGACAATAATCCAGTTAATGTGTATTTATCAGGAACATGGATTATTTTGACTGATTTAACAGAGTCAAAGGTCATTACACTGTACAAGGTCGAATTGTATGTTGGCGAAGAATTCAACAAGCAGTTTATTCAAAAGAATCTTGATAAGCTGGCAGAAGATAAGAAAATTTTGGAAGCCAAACGTGCAGAAATAGCAGAAGAAAAATCAGCATATCTGGAAATCATTAAAAGTAATGAGGATCTGATTAACGAATATCGTGGCACAATCAAGATGCTTGAAAGAAACAATACAGACTACAAGGATGCTATTGAAAGCATGGATGCAAGGTGTTCAAAAGCGGAACTTGCGGTTAAGCGAGATATTGAAGCTCTCGTAATGAGAAGAGAGTTTTAAAATTTGTTATAAACAAACAATAATAAATGAAAGGAAATGCAATGTACAAACAAGTAATTGTAGTAAACAAGAGTTTAAACATGAGTCCTGGAAAACTGGGAGCTATGGTAGCACACGGAGCTACCTCATTCTTTTGTGAGTGGTTCAAGAGAAATGTTGTCACTTCAAATGAAACCTACAATGACTACCTAATCAATCCAAATGCAAGAGTTGATAAGGAACTTTTTGCTCAATGGATTAGTGGTAGTTTTACTAAGATTGTGCTTGAAGTTGAAGACGATGCAGCAATGAAAGCAATCATTGAAAAGGCACATGAATATGGAATGGTCAACAGACAGGATTTCTTCAATATTGTAGATGAATCAACAGAATTTTTTGATATTCCGCAGTGGGCGGTAATCGCATTTAGACCTATGGAAGCAGAGAAGATTGATCCAATTACAGGAGATTTAAGCCTGTATTCAAAAGATTTACTAGATATCAACGAAGTGCTTGGGGAACAGTCTAAAAATATTTTTTTGGTTTCAAAACCTAATATGCAACCGGGGGAAAGCACTTATGATTTTTGGTTCTTTTTAGCGAAAAACAAATCAAAGATTTCAGCGTTGAGTAATGGATATAGATTGGTGAACTTATCAACTGGAACAGTTTTAGCGAAACTGTTTGCCACAAGAGAAGAGGCAATTACATGGGCTGTAAGTAGAAATTGGAAAGTCGAAAGCGTTGGTGAGAAGTTCAGTGAAATTAAGTGAAATAGATGATTGTAGTATTTGCCCATTACCAGGCGAAGGTCTTTGTCCTAGCGGTATGGTCTGCTATGGTGGAGAACCAATTGAACCGCCCTGTACAAGTTGGGATGGAGATGAAGATGTCGAAGACTATATTGAGTCCGTACATGCCAGTATCTTAGAAAGAGAAGAATATGAAGATCGTTTGCGAGAAGAAAGAGAAAAGAAGAAACGAAAAAATGAAATCGCCAAGCGGAAACGCCAATATTTGAATATTTATTGCTACTCAGAGAAACATGATGTTAAGTCATTGAAAAAGCAAATAAAGAGCTATGAAAGTATTGAACGATTTGCAGACTCTATGGCAACAGCATTTAATATAACGAATGAAATGTTCAGATATCCAGAAAGAAAAGAAGTTAATCCAGAGATTACAGAAAGATTGAAGTCTCTTCGGGAGAAGCTAAAAGAGGCAGAGCAGAAGCTAAAGGATAAGCAGAAAGAATGTAGAAATACAGAAAAATATAAATCTATAGGGAAGGAACAGGAAGATGAAGAAAAACATTAAGAAAATCGTAGGCATTATTGCTTGCGTGACGTTACTGTGTGCAATGACAGGTTGTGCAATGTTAGATTCTGCCATTAACGATTTAAAGGGTAGCCTTATCGGTAATGGATATGTAATTGATACATATGACAACTATGGTAACAAAGTAATGACAACAACCGGTGATAAAATCAATATTGAAGGAAATCCAGTTGAAACAACAAGCTACGATAGTTCTGGCGATATCATTACTGGCTATGAGCTGTCATCTATAATTACTATCAATATTGATGGCAAAGAAATCCAAAGCTGCGGAGATACATGCATTTTTGAGCAGAAAGGACTTAATGCAGAAGTTGATTTTCAGCAGGAAAATATCTACAGCAATACAAATGGCAGCATTGCAGACAATACATATATTGCCGGTATCGTAAATAAGTACAAAAACATGTTTGGTAAGTCAAGAATTGTTGTTGTAAAATCTCAGCTTGGACAGCCTATAACAGCTTATTCAGGCGATGAAGTATACTGGGAAATTCCAGACGATTTACCGAAAATGACAAAGCTCATGATTGATGGTAAAGCACTGTATATTCACAGAGCCAACTTCCAGATCATCGACAAAGCGTTACTAGATTAAATTAGAATTTTATCATAATTGTGCAAATTGTTGTAATTTCGTTCAAGAGCAACGTCATTTCCTAACATTTTGTGGTATGAAGACAGCTTCATACATGCTAAGTTGGGAAATCTATGGTTCTTTCGCCCTATTAAATCGGCATCAACTATCGCAATTTTCATTGTTTTTAGGTAAAATCCTCCACTTCATAAAATTCTAATTTCTAAGGTTTTTACCGATACAGTAGTGCCAGAAGAAGTTTTGAATATGGAAAATGTGGAATACGGTGGAACAGGGTTCTATTATGATAAAGCCCCAAAGCTGCCTGATGACATTGAACATATTTTCCCTGATTATCATTTATATGATGATTTTGTAAAAGAGCAGATTGAGAAAGGCGTAAAGCCGAAAGACTTAAAGGAATATACCGATGTAAGTATAGGTTTTACCACAAGAGGTTGTGTAAGACAATGTAAGTTTTGTGTGAATCAGAATTATAAGAAAGCAAGTATTCATAGCAGGATTGAAGAATTTTATGATCCGACACGAAAGTATATTTGTTTGCTTGATGACAATATATTCGCTTGCAAAGACTGGAAGCAAGTATTTGATGAACTAATTGCTACAGGTCACAAATTTTATTTCAAGCAAGGTATGGACGAAAGACTGTTGACAGATGAGAAGTGTGAGTATCTTTTCAATAAAGCAAATTGGTATGGAGATTACACATTCGCATTTGACAATATTAAGGACAGAGAAATCATAGAAAAGAAACTGCAAATGATAAGGGAACATACAGATAAACAGTGTAGGTTTTATGTGTTTTGTGGATTTAATCATAATGATCCAGGTATTTATTCTGATGAATTTTGGAAAAATGATATTGCAGACTTGTTTGAGAGAATAAGTATTTTGATGAAATATAAGTGCCTACCATATATTATGCGGTACATGGATTATGAAAAATCGCCATTCAGAGGAATGTACATAAACATCGCCAGATGGTGTAATCAACCAAGTTTCTTTAAAAAGAAGACGTTTAGAGAATTTTGTATAATGAATGGTAAAGAGTCATCATGTATGAAATACACAAAACATTTTGAGCAGCAATGCCCAGATATTGCAGAGAAATATTATGATTTAAGGTTTGTAAATAAATGAAAAATAAATTGTTTTTGTTTTTAAATAAACAAGCAGTAATAATGGAGGAAACACAAATGGTTCAAATGACAAGCGATAGAGTTAAGCGTGTGGCTCTTGAAACTATTGAATCTGAAATACCAGATGTTGACTATGGCTGCGACTGTGAAAAAGATGTTGCTTTAGCTTTTATGTATAGAGTTGGAGGTATCGTTGCTTTAGCCAATAGGTTAGCAGAAGAATGTGCTGATGGGTAAATATGAAGACAGATAAAAGAAAGGAAATTACAAAAATTCTGTCTCTGTCAATTCAGAAACACATAAATCCACGCAATGACTCTAGGATATATTGGTCAAGAGAAGTCACATTTGACTACAGAACCAAGAATGCTAAAAGAGTTGATTATATGAGATTCAAGCCAGTAAATAACACAGTTGGTGGAATCGAAAAGGGAGATTTTTACTGTTATGAAGTCAAGTCTTCCGTAGCAGATTTCCATTCTAAAAACGGGCATAACTTCATCGGAGATTGGAATTACTACGTGATGCCAAAAGAAGTATTCGATGAGGTCAAGAAAGAAATCCCGTATGGTGTTGGTGTATTAGTTCCCAGTGGTCGTTGCCACTCCGGGAGCTGGTACGACTTGAAATCCATAAAGAAAGCTAAAAGAATGAACAGAGAAAAGCCTATCTCAGAAATGCTATTGATGATGTTTAGATCGGCTGCAAGGGATAGGAATGTAGGGTAGGAGAAGAGAATGAAGAAAAAGATGATGGTTGGGATTTTTGCCATACTTTTATGTTTTTCTTTGGTTGGTTGTAAGGCAGGAGAAAGTAAATCTAAATATCCATATGTTACAGTAAAAAGAACAATGTGGAGAAATGATAACACAGATATAGATATTGGTGGTGAATATGAACTTAATGATTTTAATAAAGAAACCACTGAAAATGGCTGTACCGTAACACTCAATTTTGATTTGAAAAGTAAGAAAAAGAATAAATCTACATCTAAGACAACCAAAGAAGAAAACGATACTGTGCAAAAATCCAATTCACAATTCAAATTGGATGTTGAGCCAGTCCTACAGTTACCAGAACTTCCTACAGGTTGCGAAATTACTTCACTTGCGACTGTACTCAATTATTATGGATATGATATCAGTAAAACTCAGTTAGCAGATGAATACCTGGAATGTGGCGAAGTTGGAGATACAGATCCGAATGAGAAATTTATAGGATCACCATATGATATTCATTCGTGTGGTTGTTTCTCTAATGTGATTGCAGATGCAGCGAAGAGTTTCAGTGAGAAGAACGGCTGTAATTTCAAAGTATACAATTTATACGGATTATCATTAGATGATTTATACAAATATGTAGAAGATGGCAAGCCGGTAGTAATTTGGTCAACTATTGACCTGAAAGAAACATACAGAAATATTACATGGGACGTTGATGGTAAAGAAATAGCATGGCGTGCAAATGAACATTGTATGGTGCTAATTGGATATGACAAGGACAATAATACTTGTATTGTTTCTGATCCGTTACAAGGTATTAAGGAATATCCGAGAGATTTATTTAATCAGAGATATGAGGAACTTGGTAAACAAGCTGTAGTAGTAGAAAAAGGTATTTAATATGTGGGATTTTGAAAAAGATTCAGACAAAACATGCTTCGACCATCTGGGTGATTATATCCCAGAAAGTATTGCAAACGAAGCGAAAAGAGAACTCAGAAGACGAGGATATTCTGAAGAGAAAATCCGTGAAGAAGAGTGGAAACGGACAAAATAACTATTTTATTTGGAATAGCTTATTTAGCCGTTTTCAGACAAAATTATGAGTAAATAATAGAAGTCTTAGTTTCTGGAATCACCTGTATTACGGTGTTCCAGTGTCATAGATAAAATAGTTATTAGGAGTAGTAATGGAAGTCAACGAAATATATAAAGGTGACTGCCTGGAATTGATGAAAGATATTCCAACGAATAGTGTTGATATGATTTTGTGTGATCTTCCGTTTGGGCAGACTGCCCGGAATAAATGGGATTCTGTTATACCGTTTGAACCATTATGGCAGCAGTATAACAGAATTATTAAAGATAACGGTGCAATCGTACTATTCGCAAACGGAATGTTCACGGCTGACTTAATGCAAAGTAATAGAAAAATGTGGCGGTACAATCTTGTGTGGGAGAAAACACAACCGACAGGATTTTTGAATGCTAAGAAAATGCCACTTAGGGCGCATGAGGATATTTGCGTATTTTATAAGAAATTGCCTACATACAATCCTCAGAAAACGACTGGACATGTAAGAAAAGTAAGCAAAGCGGAACATAAGCAGAATTGTAAAGAGACTACGGATTATGAGAAATATGGACTGACTACATATGACAGTACAGAAAGATATCCTAGATCCGTGATTAAGTTCTCAAAAGACATTCAGAAATCAGCCATTCATCCGACACAAAAACCCGTTGGATTATTGGAGTATCTTATCAAGACTTATACAAATGAAGGTGAACTGGTACTTGATAATTGTGTTGGAAGTGGCAGCACATGTGTAGCTGCACTTAATACAAACAGGCAGTATATTGGAATTGAAATGGACGATAAATATTTTGACATTGCTCAGAATAGGATTCGTGATTTCAAAGAATGCTTAAAACAAGCATAAATAAAGGAGAAACAATATGTATGATGATATTGTGAAGTATATTCCATATGGTAGAGAAAACGCCATTAGTAGAGATGATTTGGCAATCAAGGTTGGATGTTCTGACAGAATTATGCGAGATTTAATAAGTAAGGCAAGAAAGAAAACTGTCATCATCAACATTCAGAATGGTAGTGGATATTACAGACCAACAGAAAATGATATGGAAGATGTATTGAAATACAAGCATCAGGAAGAAAATCGTGCTACAGAGGTGTTTGGCAATCTGCAGCCGGTAAGAGAATTCATCAGGAAATATGGTAAGGGTAAGAAAAATGCGAAAGTGTGATAGTTGCCTTTATGGTGAAAAACTCTACGATGGTACATTGATTTGTCAACACATCGTATCTATGCAAGGAAGAGAAGCCACACAAGACTATGTGATTTGTAATAGGGTTGCTAAGTGTGATTTCTTTTTAGAAACAAATGTTAAATGTAGTGACTGCCAGGGTAGTTGCTATGCAATTCAAAGAAGACTTAATTGTAAGAAAATGGAGGTTTTGAAGAATGAAAAGAATATTGATTGTCATTGATATGCAGGAGGACTTTGTGCGTGGTTCTCTGGGATCAAAAGATGCAGAAGCCATTGTAAGTAAAGTTAAAGCTAAAATTACCGAATACATGGAGCGTGGCGATAAGATCATCTTCACTAGAGATACACACAGAGAAAATTATCTGGAAACACTGGAAGGTAAGAATCTGCCAGTTGAACATTGTATCTATGGCACAGAAGGATGGCGAATTATTCCAGAGCTAGTTGATGACTGCAAAGAATATCCAGACTGCTCATTCATTGACAAGGTAACATTTGGGTATGAGAACTGGAAAGATATTTTCGGCACTGTAGATGAATACGGTATTGAGTTGGTGGGACTTTGCACTGATATTTGTGTAGTGTCAAATGCACTTGCATTACGAATGTTCTACCCGTCCTGGAACATTTCAGTTGATGAAAGTTGTTGTGCTAGTGTGACTACTAAGAAACATAAAGCAGCACTTGAAGTCATGAAATCGTGCCAGATTGAGGTTACAAACAGCCAGAAAACTAAATAAAACTATGTTTTTATGTTGTCGGTCAAGTTCTATCGTGAAAGTCTCAAAACCCTTGATTTCAAAGGCTTTTGCGATACTACGTGTACCGCTAAATAAATCTAAACACTTCATTATAGTTTTACTTCCTTTCTCAAATTGCGTATATTACGTGATTACAAACGACCAAATCAAAACATAGATTGGTATGCAGATATCATGGAAGTAACGGCAAAAGACATTATTGAGAGATTCGGTAGACCGGATGTAATTTGGGCAAGTCCACCATGTACAAGTTATTCTATCGCTGCAATATCACATCACAGAAAGAAGAATGTTGAAACCGGCAGTCTTGATCCTGTAAGTGATTTTGCAAAGCTATCTGATGAGCTTGTGAAACATACATTAGAGCTTATCAAAGAATTAAAGCCTAAATATTGGTTCATCGAAAATCCTAGAGGTGGAATGAGAAAAATGGATTTCATGCAAGGATTGCCACGATACACAGTTACATACTGCCAGTATGGTGACACAAGAATGAAGCCTACGGATATATGGACTAACCACCCGAATCCTCAATTTAAGCCAATGTGCCATAATGGTGATCCATGTCATGAGAAAGCACCCAGAGGAAGTAAAACGGGCACACAAGGGTTAAAAGGTGCTGTACAGAGAAGTGTTATACCAGAAGAATTATGTTTGCATATTGCGGATATATGTATGTAAAGTGATAGGAGGTAAATAGTTGGGAACAGAAGCTATGGAACACTTTAATATTGGTGACAAAGTTATTGTTGTCAAAAATACAGAACGTATTCCAGAGGAAGCAAGGTTGGGAGAGCATGGAAAAATTGTTGGTTTTAAATCAAACGATTGTATTGTTGAATTTGATGGTAAATTATTAGGCTACATTGTTTATCATGATTTAGCAAAAGATACGTGGGAAACAATTAGATTTGAAGAAACACCAGAATGTTTTATGAAAATGGCTAATTGGGCAAGGAAAGTCAAAAGTACATTTTCAGTAGAATATGGACTTGATAATGTAACTTTCAAATTGGGAGATGACGAATTCCATTTAGGTGAAGAAATTAAATATCAGACAACAATTGATACGACAGTTGCAGTGCAAACATGTCCAAAATGTAAGGGGACTGGAATGTGCCAGATTGCGCCAGGTGTTAGAGGTATTAAAGTTTGCCCAGTTTGCAAAGGGAAAAAGATGATTACTGACAATAAAGATGTGCGAGGTAGATAGAAATGAAAGTATTTTTAGGTGGTACATGTGCCGGTTGGAAATGGCGAGATGAGTTGCAGCCATTACTTAAATGCGACTATTACAATCCAATTGTGAAGAATTGGAGCGAAGAAGATAGACTGAGAGAAGTCCATGAAAGAGAGACTTCTGACTATGTTCTGTACGGTATTACTAACGGAATTAAAGGCGTATATTCAATTGCAGAAGTTGTTGACGATTCAAACAAACGCCCGGAGAAAACAATATTCCTTAATTTGTATAAAACATATGAGAGAAGTGGAGAATCTAAGCAGATGGCACATAGCTTGAAAGCTGTAGAAAATATGTTAAAAGCAAATGGAGCTGTGGTATTCAGTGGTGAAAAGGCACTTCTGGAAGTTGCAAAATATTTGAATGCTGTTGAGGGGTAAAATATGAAAGTATATGCAAGGACTAAGAGAATTCATGATGAGAACTGTCTTCCTGTACCATATAACGTAAATATTGCAAATGCTATTGAGGGATTTCATGACATGGGATTTGAAATACATTGTTATGAAAAACTCTCAGAAGCATACAACTTGTATCAGCAGGGGGATATTGTATTAGATGGTATTTTACAAGTAAACCATTGCCTTAACAAATTTGGGATAGTGTCAGATAACACTGATTATCCAGATGTTTTACAGAAATATCTTGGAAGAAAGATATGGACTGATAAGATTGACCATATAAATAATCATCCAGAATTATTTCCTGTTTTTGTAAAACCAGTTGTTGATAAGAAATTTAATGGTACTGTAGTACATAGTATTAAAGATTTAATTGGGTGTGGATCATGTTATGAAAATTCAGATATATTGTGTTCTGAGATAGTGGATTTTATATTTGAATGTCGTGGGTTTATCTACTACGATGAAATGATTGATTTACGCCCATACAAAGGCAATTGGCGCAACATGAATTTAGTTGACACAAAAATTATTGATAATGCTGTCAAAGATTTTAGCACATGGGAAGGTAGACCAAATGCATGTAGTCTTGATTTTGGGGTTACAAAGGACGGAAGAACATTATTGATTGAACAGAATTCAGCATATTCATTGGGGTGTTATGGATTGTATAGTAATTACTATGCAAAAATGATTTCTGCTTATATTAGTCAAATAAGTGGGACGATAGATGAATGTGATTTTAGAATATATAGATAAGGAGAATTATGAGTAATTTTTATATTGCAGATTTACATTTAGGACATGAGAATGCAATGAGAAGGTTTGACCACAGACCTTTTGAATCGTTAGAAGAACAGGACAGAGCGATTATCGCAAATATCAATAACAGAGTATCGCCACGGGATAATCTTTATTTGTTGGGTGATGTGTCATGGTATAAGCCAGATAAGACTGCAGAACTGATTAAACAAATTAAGTGTAAAAACCGATACCTGATTATTGGAAACCATGATAGTTGGATTAAAGATGGAAAATGTAAGAAATTGTTTCAGGGAATTTATGATTTGAAAAGAATCAATGATGAAGGAAGAATTGTTGTACTTTGCCACTATCCATTAGCAGTGTGGGATCAGTCGCATAGAGGCAGCTATCATTTATACGGTCATGTACATAATAATTTGAGTGAAGACGGAAAAACGCCGACACACAATATCTTGTATAATGAAGAGATGAAAAATGCATATAATGTAGGGTGTATGCTGCCATATATGATGTATACACCAAGAACACTTGATTATATTCTGAAGAAGACCGGGAGGGTTTCTAGGTGAATTTAGTTGAGCATTATATACGAAGAATTATCAGTGCAACGGATATCTCTGACCGATATGAAGAAGGAATGAAAAAGTATGATCCTAACTATGAGTTAAAAGAACCGATGTATGAAGTAAAACTTGAATATGATTGTTATGGTCATATAGGCGAGTGTACTGAATGGTGGAAGAAATCATACTATATTGAAGTATTGGAAAAAGGATATTTTTTGGCATAAACAAACCAAAATAAATGTTGTCATTATATAAAAATATGATATACTAAGAAAGGAGTTAGCAATGTTTGAATGGAATCCAGTTTTTAATTTTGCAATGAACATCAAACATAATTATTTGAAAAAGTTCGGCAAAGTTGAATACAAAAAATATGAGATTGAAGAGAATGATACTACCAAAACGGTATCATGCTTAGAATACTGGATTAAGACACTCAACGATGAAACAGCCAAAGAAAAAATCAAATATCTTGAAATAAATCAGGAGGGGGATCTTATCCTTGTCCGATATGGTAAATTCAGTTCAGCCGGTGATGGTCAATACGAAATTACTGTTGAAGACCTCTGGAATGCAGATAATGGATTTTTCTTGGAGTGCCGAAGTGTGGTAATCAATCTCAAAACAGAGGAAATTGTCATTGCACCATTTAAGAAGTTCAGAAACTTGAACGAGTGTCCCGAAAATGATATAAAAGTCGTGACAGAAGAAATCAAGAATGCAAAAACTGTTGAAATCACAAATAAACTTGATGGAAGTATGCAGTGTGTACGTTGGTATAACGGCGAAATCTTCATGTCTGGCAGTCAGGCGATTAACCCTGATATGTCGTGGAGATTAGCCGATGGAATTTTACGACTAACAGACAATAATAAATGCATGGCAAAAGAAAATCCAAGTCTTACATTTATTTACGAATATATTTCATTGCCAGATGCCCACGTTGTCAAATACACGAAAGAGCAAGAAGGATTGTATCTGATTGGTATTAGAGATGTGAATACCGGCAGACAGTATTCTTATAAAGAAGTTGCGGAGTATGCTGCTAAATATCATGTGCCGATGACAGAGATTTTTGACAAAACTTTTGATGAAGTATTGGAAGAGGTCAAAACAATCAAGTCGGATGAAATGGAAGGATTTGTAATTAACATTGATGGTCACATGATTAAAGTGAAAGGCGATGATTATACACAGATCCATAGAGTATTATCAAAAATTTCTTCAATCAATTTGATTATTCAGAGTGTGGCAGAAGATAAGGTTGATGATTTATATAGCAAAGTTCCGGCAGCATACAAACCAAGAGTACGGATAGTTGAGAAAATTGTTCGAGGATATATTTCAGACATGGAATCAGAAACTTCCAAATGGTACTCAAAAGCTCCAAAATCTGACAGAAAGACCTTTATGATTTGGGTACATGAAAATGTCCCACCGAAATTTAAGTCATATGTCAGAAACAAGTATTTTGGTATAGAAAACAATTATATCAAATATGGAAGTGATAAATGCCCAGGTTATAGAAAACTTAATGAAATGGGTGTAACAGACTATAAGAAAATTTTTGAAGAGAGTGAGGAAGAGTAATGGAAAAACCAACTTTCGTGATGATGGTCGGTTTGCCTGGAAGTGGAAAATCTACTTTGGCGAAAGATATAAAGGACACGTATCATGGTACAATTTTTTCGTCAGATAGTATCAGAGAAGAACTTACTGGTTCAGAAGAGTGTATGGATCAGGATAAAGAAGTATTTCAAACGCTTCATAGAAGAATTAAGGAATATCTGATAGAGCATCATGGGACAGGCGGTTGTGCAATTTATGATGCATGTAATATCAGTTATAAAAAGAGAATGGCATTCTTGCGTGAACTTAAAAAGATTGATTGCAGAAAAGTTTGCTATTTTGTATGGACTCCATATAAAATGTGTCTTGAACAGAACGAAAAGAGAGACAGAGTTGTACCGGAATATGCGATTGCACGAATGTACAAAAACATTTACATACCACAGTATTATGAAGGTTGGGACTCTATTATTTTTAATTTAAAACACGCAATAATAAATGGAGATAGCTTAACAAAATTGTTCTATGAGATGCCAAATGGACTTTGTAATATTGACCATGACAATCCACATCATCAGTTATCCATCGGAAATCATTGCATCGCATGTTATCTGAACGCTCTCACGATGACAACGGATTCGCCGGATTTCAATTTATGTACGGCAGCATTGCTTCATGATATTGGAAAGTCTTTTACAAAAGGGTATAAAGACAGTAAAGGCAATCCTTGCGAATACGCACATTACTACCAGCATCATCTTGTATCTGCATATGATGCGGTTAGATATCTCAGATTTGTAGAGGAAAATGACAGGCTTGAAATTCTTGCATTGATTCAGTGGCATATGTTCCCGTACTTCTGGGAGAAAGATAATAACACAAAGATGCAGAGCAAATACAAGAAATTATGGGGAGATGAGCTGTACGACAAAATCATGCTTCTCCATAAAGCAGATATGGAGGCACACTAAAAGATATTGAAAAATATCCATATGTATGTTGGCACAATAGATAAATAAAATTCATGTTTTAACGAAGGAGTGTGATAAATTGGCAAACAACATTGGTTATTTAACCAGTAGTAAAACACCTGAACACCAAGAATTATATACACCATATTATGCGGTTGAACCAATCGTAAAATATATACCGAAAAGTTATAGAATATGGTGTCCGTTTGATGCTGAATGGTCTTCGTTCTATCAAACATTTAGGGAAAATGGATTTGATGTCATCAGATCCCATATAGATGAAGGGAAAGATTTCTTCTTATATGAACCTGATGACTATGATGTGATAATCTCAAACCCACCATTCAATATCAAAGACCAAATTCTTGAAAGATTATATAATCTCAATAAACCATTTGCAGTTTTGCTACCACTGAATACTTTACAAGGAAAAACTAGATATAAATATTTCAAAAATGGAATACAAATACTCAGTTTCGACCAACGGATAGGATTTCATAATAGACAAAACATGAATTCTACAATAGAGGGAAGTCCATTTGCAACTGCATATTTTTGTAAAGATTTTCTACCAAACGACTTAATTGTTGAGAAACTAGAAAAATATGAAAAAGGATTATTGAATTGATTGGAGAAATTATATGAAAGTGATTTTTCTTGATGTTGACGGTGTGTTGAACTCAGAAAAAGATTTGTTAGAAGCAAAAGGAAAAAGTGAGCTGTTTGACAGACCATTGGCATTATTAAAAGAGTTAGTCGAATCAACCAAAGCAAAAATAGTTGTATCATCAACATGGCGAATTGGTTGTTCAAAAAGTGGTCGTAATTCGTGGTATGGAGAGGAAATCTTCAAAACACTTACAGATAGATTGGCAGAATATCAGATGGAAGTATATGATATTACACCAGTCATAAATAAGCCGGAAGTGCAGCGTGGAGATGAGATAAGAGCGTGGCTTGAAAATGCAAAAGAAGATATTGATGCATTTGTTATTTTAGATGACGATGCAGATATGTGTGAATTTACAGGAACGAATCTCGTACAGACTTCCATGAAAACTGGACTACTGGAATACCATGTAGAAATTGCTAAAAGTATACTGAATGGCGAAAATATCACACATGATGTTGTCCTTGATGCAGTCCGTAAAGTGTGGGACAAATCACCTGAATTACGGTTTGGTCAGCTTATTGTAAATGTTTTGGGTTCAGATCCATTTTATGAATTAGACAAAAACGTAGTAACAAAAATGAGAAAATACGAAAGGAAAATAGGTGAATGATACAGCCAGTAATCGCACGAAAACCTAAATTCGTGGTAAATTCGCAAAGATCTCCAACATTAGGTTTTGGATTAGATACACCAGTTCATTATGCAACAAGGGTGTTTCTTCCAGGAAGTCAAAAAATAATTAACCTACCTATTTGTGGAGCAAATTGCGTATGCCCGTTATTACTTACGGACGATATTAAAAAGTGTACCTGTCATGATTGTATTATTAAAGTAATGCAACGAATGATAGGGATAAAACAAAAAGGAGAAAATGAAGATGAAGAAAAATCTGACACAGATGGTATTCGTTCTTGATATGAGCGGATCAATGAAATGGCTTGCGCCGGAAACAATTGGTGGTTATAATACAATGCTTGCCGACCAGAAGAAAGAAGATGGCGATGCACTTGTAACTACAGTTCTTTTCGACAATAGATATATTATGGTTCACGATGGCGTTGATATCAAAAAGGTTCAGAATTTAACTGACAAAGAATACAGACCAGAAGGTATGACAGCCATGCTTGATGCCGTTGGAAGAACAATCAACCATGTCGGAAACAGACTTGCAGATATGCCGGAAGAAGAACGACCTGAAAAAGTGGTGTTTACAATTATCACTGATGGTTATGAGAATGCAAGCCATGAATTTGACTGGAATACAGTAAAAGAAATGATTAAGCATCAGCGTGAAAAATACAGTTGGGTATTTACATTCTTAGGTGCGAATATTGATACCATGCAGGTTAGCAATGATCTGGGAATCAGTAGTATGTTGTCAAAAACATACAAAGCAAGTAAGAGTGGCACAGAAAAAGTATTTTCTGCAGCATCAAAATCTGTATCAGTCGCAAGAGGTGTAAGTGCCGATGCATTAAATAGTGCCCAGACTATGTGCTTCATGTCATCTGTACTGGATGAAGCGGAGGAAAAATAATGAAATGTTTCTATCATAACGATATGGACGGTAAGTGTGCTGGTTCAATCGTTGCAAGAGTAACAGGAAATTACAACGTAAAAGATTATATCATGTACAACTATGATGGTGAAATTCCAACAGAGCTTATTGAAGACGGTGAAATAGTCTATTTTGTAGATTTGTCATTCTCGGTAAATACAGTAGATAAGCTGAAAGAAATCGTTGAAACAAAGCACTGTGATTTAATTTGGTGCGATCACCATTCATCAAGTATGGATATTCTTGCTAAATATCCAGAATTCAGCAGTATTAAAGGAATCCGAAAGGAAGGAATTAGTGGAGCTGGATTAACATGGATGTACCTTATGGGATGTAATTTTGATGATATCCCCCTCTTCGTAAAATATGTTAGTGATTTTGATTGCTGGCAGTTTAAATATGAAGAATCGCTGTTTTTCAAGTATGCACTCGAATCTACGGATTATGATGCACTAGATATTATCTGGAATAAACTTGTAAAAGATTCAAACAGTAAGGATAATCCTTTGCTTGCTGAAATGGTACATAATGGTACTGTCATTTCTAAATATGTAGAGAAAGAGTATGAAGCATACAGAAATGCCTATGCATATGAATCAAGAATTGACGGTATTAAATGCCTGGTTGTAAATAGAAGCTGCAACAGCTTAGTATTCGGGGAAGTAATCAAAGATTATCCGATAGTTGCAATTTGGGCATTCAATGGAGAAAAATACAAATACTCCATTTATTCAGAAAAGCCGAATGTTGATTGCTCAAAAATTGCCGAAAGATATGGCGGTGGAGGTCATAAAGGTGCATCTGGTTTCGTATCAAACAAAATGATTTTAAACAAAGCGAATTAAGAAGGAGAAAGATTATGTGTAAATGTGAATGCAAAAAAGATGAAAATGTAGAAGTAACTGATGAAATGATGGCAGCAATGCTTGGTTGTGTATTCGGAGAAATTATTTCCGATATTATTGATGACATTGCAGAGGAAGAAGCAGAAGTTAGCATCTCTCAGAATATCGACCTGGAAAAAGAGATTGAAAATGTCGTATTTAATGATCCAGCAACTATCGTGTTCTGGAAAGATGGTACTAAGACAGTGACTAAATGCCATGCTGGTGATACGTTCAATAAAGAAACTGGACTTGCAATGTGCATTATCCGTAAGCTGTGCAACAACAAGCATTTTAACAATGTGTTTGAAAAATACTGTAACTAATAACGGATAAACAAACTATAATAAATGCGTTGACAAATTTGGAAAACGTGATACAATAAACAAGAACTAAGAAAGTGAGAGAATTATGTTGAGGATAATTATTGCCGGATCAAGATTTTTTGAGGATTACAATTTATTTGAATCCACAATGTTTAAAGTGTTGTTTCATCTCAATAAAGAATATCCTCAATATAATATTCTCGTTATCAATAAAGAAGAGAGATTATTCAAAATAAACCCATGTAGTCTAGAAATTATTAGTGGAATGGCAAATGGAGCAGATACATTGGCAGTAAGATTCGCCAATAAATATAATCTTGCACTTAAAGAATTTCCGGCTGACTGGAATAATTTGAATGTATCACCATGTAGAGTTATTACAAATTCGTATGGAAGCTATAATGCATTAGCAGGGCACAAAAGGAACAGAGACATGGCGGTATATGCTTCTTCAGACGATGCTTTTGGAGTTCTTGTTTTATTTTGGGACGGAAAAAGTAAAGGTAGTAAAAATATGAAAAGTCAAGCCGTAGCTTTTGGTCTTGAAATTTATGAAAACATCATAAGCAGACAATAATAAAGGAGAATGATAAACATGTGTTCAATATGTTTACAGAACCCTTGCCACCCAAGATGTCCTAATGCTGTTAGGAGAGTTCGTGGAACTTGTGATGAATGCGGAGAAGAATTATACGAAGATGAGTATTATGTTACAGATGATATGAATGGGACATATTGCTCAGAAGAATGTGCGAAAAAAGCAAACGGCATACATGAGACAGAATGGGAAGAAGAATACAATGATTGGAGAGAAGAATGATTAACGAATTTAAAATTAGTCTTTGTACTATTGATAGAGTTAAGGATTTCTGCCGGATTACATCTGCTATTAAGCCGGATATGGATATTATTGTTGGTAGATATATCATTGATGCAAAATCAATCATGGGAATTTTTAGTGTTGATCTTTCAAGGGAATTAGTGCTGAGAATTTCATCAGATGATGTTGAAGAATGCAAAGAAATCAGAGAAAAACTGAAAGCATTCATTGTGGAGGATTAGCATGAATAAAGCAGATCAGTATATGAAAAGAGATATCAAGAATATCCTTGAAAATGGATATATTGATGAAAACCCACGACCTAAGTATGCAGACGGAGTACCAGCACATACATATTCAGTGAACCATGTTTGCAGAACCTACGATTTATCAAAAGGCGAATTTCCTATTTGCTCTTTAAGAAGAATCGCATGGAAAACTGGTATCAAAGAAATTTTCACTATCTATCAAAGACCGACAAATAGTATCTCAGAAATGGAAAAAATGGGAGTTACCTGGTGGAAAGACTGGGATATCGGAGATGGAACTATTGGGCAGAGATACGGCGCAACCGTAAAAAGATATGATTTAATCAATAAGCTCATTGATGATATCAAGAAAGATCCATACGGCAGGAGAAAAGTCGTTTCCTTATGGCAAGAAAATGATTTAAGAGAAACAGCCGGTCTTGCACCATGCGCTTACAACACAATATGGAATGTGCGTGGCAAATATCTTGACATGGTATTGATTCAGAGAAGTGGAGATATGCTTACGGCTTCTGGTGCTGGTGGGGTTAATGAAGTTCAATATGCAGCATTACTTATGATGATTGCACGCTATACTGGTTATAAACCAGGTGTATTCACACATTTTGTAGCAAATGAACAGATTTATGATAGGCACATCAATCAAGCAAAAGAGATGCTTAAACGTGTAGAAAATCTGAAAAATTCTGATACTCAGAGTAAGCCAATGCTCAAACTCAATCCAGAGAAAACTAATTTCTATGATATGACAATCGAAGATTTTTCTATGGAAAATTATGATCCGATTGTTCCTCAGTTGAAGTTGGAACTCGGAATTTAGGTGATGATATGGCAAGAGTAAAATATGTTAGATGTGATATATGTGGAAAACACATAACAGAAAATTCATTTGATAGTGCTATCAGATTCTTTGCTGGAATAATTCATAATGGCAAAATAGATATTTGCAAATCATGTTTGGGAAAGATAGACAAGATTTATGAAGATATACGAACAGAAGAAGAACTTGTTGAATATGCAATGAACAGCAAAAATGCAGAAGATTTCAAAGAAAATCCAGATTTATATTCAGCTTATTTGACTGGTGTTCAAGATGCAGCAGAGTATTTAAGCCAACATCAAGTAACAAGGGTGAGATTTGAATGTTAGCAGCAATAGTAGCAGTAGATGAAAACTGGGGTATTGGTAGAAACGGAGATTTGCTTATCAATATCCCAGAAGACAAAAAATTTTTCAAAGAAAAAACAAATGGTTCAATCGTAATTATGGGAAGAAAAACATGGGATTCTCTTCCAAAAAAGCCACTACCAAATAGAAAAAACTATGTAATCAGCAAAAGCCAGAAACATGTTAATGGCGTAGATTTTATATCAATGGATTCAGCGATAGAGCTTATCCAAAATGAAGACAGTGATATTTTCATTATTGGTGGTGGTCAAATCTATGAGAAATTGCTTCCATATTGTGAAAAAGTATTCGTGACAAAGATTTATAAGTCTTTTGAATCTGATACGTTCTTCCCTAATATAGAGGAAGATAACACATGGAAATGTGTGGAAAGTGGTGATATTCAGTATTATCAATCTATCCCATACGAATTTCTCACATATAAGAACCGTAAAAAGCAGGAGGACTTTTAATGCTTATACTTGTTGGAGGAAGTGCAAGCGGTAAGTCAACTATTGAAAAGATTTTATGCGAAAAATATGGGTACAACAAAATAGTATCTTATACCACTAGAAACCCAAGAGAAGGAGAAATTGATGGTGTAGATTACCATTATATTTCAAAAGAAGAATTTTTGAAGAAAGCTCAAAGTGGATTTTTCGCAGAAATCGGAGTCTATAATGGTTGGTACTATGGAAGTGCAGTGGAAGACTGTACAAACGACAAAGTAGCTGTTCTTACACCACATGGAATGAGACAGCTCAAAATGAAATCTGATATAGATGTTACAAGCATTTATATAAAAGTTCCTAGAAGAGATCGTCTGATAAAGATTCTTCAAAGAAAAGATGACATTGAAGAAGCCAAAAGAAGAGATGCTTCAGATGTCGGTCAGTTTGACGGAATCGAAGATGAGGTAACATATGTTATTGAAAACCCTGAGTATAAATTTACACCACAGGATATGGCAGAATTTGTACATCAGAAATATACTTCAACACGAAAAACAAGCATAAATAAATGCAAAACGATATTATGTGATGTGGACGAAGTGATAAATAACTTAGTTGAAAAAATCCTTGTCGAATATAACAAGCAATACAATGACAGTCTCACTCTGAATGACATAACAGACTGGGAAGTTAAAAAATTCATCAAGCCAGAATGTGAAAATATATTCACGGAATTTGGTACTGATGAATTCCTATCTTCTTTAGAGCTACAGCCAAAAGCAAAAGAAGTAATCGGAAAATTGATGGCAAAATACAATTTCTATTTTGTTACATCAACTTATCCTGACCATGTAAGAGTCAAAGATGAATGGCTCAAACGGAACATTCCGCAATACGATAGTGGAATGCTTGTTGTGTGCCGGGACAAACACTTGGTACATGGAGATATCCTTATTGATGACTGTATAGGGAATTTTACACTGGATCATACGAAAGATTCACCAGTTAAATATAATTTCATATTTGATAAACCCTGGAACAGATCAGTACAGGAGGACAACACAAAGAACTTTAGGGTTCATGGTTGGGATGAGATTTATGAACTTATTGATAAATTGGAGGATTTTTAATGGTCTACAAACGTGATGGACAGATTCAGGAATTCAGACCTGAAAAAATCGAGAATGCTGTTTTAAAGGCATTCTATGATGTTGAAAAAGAAGAAACAGAATATGCAAAATCAAGAGCCAAAGAAATTGCAGAAAATATCAGTGCGCTTGATAAAGATATGGAAGTTGAGGAAATACAGGATATTGTAGAATCTCAGCTTGCTAAAAAAGATATGAAAGTCGCAAGAAAGTACATCATCTATAGAAATGATAGAACCAGAGACAGAAGACGCAGAAGTGAACTCATGAAACAGTTTTCAGAGAAATTGAAAGCTAAAGATGTTGAGAATCAGAATGCAAATGTTGATGAAAAATCATTTGGTGGAATGATTGGTGCTGCAAGTGATGTTATGCTGAAACAGTATGCTCTTGATGAGTGCATGTCCGAATTGGCAAGAAACAACCATATTCTTAACAGAATCTATACACACGACTTAAATAGTTATGCGGTTGGTATGCACAATTGTCTCAGCATTCCATTTGATAAATTACTTGCAAATGGGTTTAATGTACGACAGACGGATGTTCGCCCAGCACAATCTGTCAATACAGCCGGACAATTGATTGCTGTAATATTCCAGTTACAGTCGTTGCAGCAGTTCGGTGGTGTTTCTGCAACACACATTGATTGGACACTTATGCCATATGTGCGAAAATCATTCAGAAAACATTATATTGTGGCATATTTAAAAAATACAGCAGCGTTCTTATACTTAGACCTTATGGGAATGCTGTTTGATAACTACGAAGACGAAATTGGCATTGTCAGAAACCGATTCGATGACTGGATTGATGAGAATAAAGAAAACTTTTACAAAGAGACAGGACTGAAAGAAGAGGACTTTTTCTTTGCAAATAAAGAAAAACTTAATCCTATTTTCTATCAATCTGCTTTATACGATACAATCATTGAAACAAAACAGGCAATTGAAGCATTATATCACAATCTGAATACGCTTCAGTCAAGATCTGGAAATCAGTTACCATTTACTTCTATCAACTATGGTACATGTACTGAACCAGAAGGAAGAATGGTAATTAAAGCATTACTTGATGTTTCTATCGCTGGAATCGGAAAATTACATAAAACAAGTATTTTCCCATGTGGTATTTTTCAGTTGAAGAAAGGTATCAACAGAAAGCCAGGAGAACCGAACTATGATTTATATAGATTGGCACTCCGTTCAACTGCACAGAGGCTTTACCCGAATTACGCTAACTGTGATTGGTCAGGAAATGAAGGGTATGATCCAGATGATCCGAAAACATACTTCTCAACAATGGGCTGTAGAACGGCTAACGGTTGGGATATCAATGGATTTGGTCAGACAAAAGACGGTAGGGGTAATATTTGCCCGGTAACTATCATCATGCCAACACTTGCTATGGAAACAAAAGTTTCACTTGAAGAGAACAATTGTTTTACTGGTGGAAAAGAATACGATGAAAAATTATTGGTTGACAGCTTCATGGAATATCTTGATAAGAAGATTGATGAAGCGAAAGACATGCTTATCGAAAGATATTTATGGATTTGCAAACAGTCACCAGACTCAGCGAAATTCATGTACGAAAATTTTGTAATGGAAGGTTTCGATGGAAAAAATATCGAATCTGCCATGAAACACGGAACATTAGCAGTTGGTCAGATTGGTCTTGCAGAAACTTTACAGATTTTAGTTGGCTGCAATCATACAACTAAAAAAGGTATGGAAACCGCAAAGAGAATTGAGCAGCTTTTCAAAGATAGATGTGCCGAATACAAAAAAGAGTATAGTTTAAACTTTGGAGTATATTATACCCCAGCAGAGAACTTATGCTTTACAGCAATGTCAAAATTCAGAAATAAGTACGGAGAAATCCCGAATGTTTCTGATAAGAAATTCTTCACAAATTCAATGCACGTTCCAGTTTGGGAAGAAATGAGTCCTTTTGAAAAAATTGACATAGAGGCAGAACTTACAGGATATAGTTCAGCCGGTTGCATTACATATGTCGAATTGCCATCAAGCGTAAAACAAAATATTGATGCACTTGAAGAAATTGTAAACTATGCAATGGATAAGGATATTCCTTATTTTGCAGTCAATGTACCGAATGACATGTGTACCGAATGTGGTTATACAGATGAAATCGGAGATGAATGCCCGATTTGCGGTTGTCGAAAAATCAGAAGATTAAGACGAGTAACGGGATATCTCACTGGTGATTACATTGAAGCATTCAATGAAGGAAAACGCCAGGAAGTTGACTACCGTGTGAAACATTTTAACAATGCCTTAAAAGCCAAAACGGAGAAAAATGAATCTCATTAACGGCATTGAAACTGATTTCAGATTTGCCGGAATTGATAAATTCGATGTAAATAATGGTAATGGAGTGGGAGCAACTTTGTTTGTACAAGGTTGTTCCCACCATTGCAAAGGTTGCCACAACCAATCTACATGGGATAAGTCAAAGGGCATCACATTTACACAAAACACTTATGACGAACTATTTAATGAGTTATCAAAAAAGCATATTTCTAGGCTTACTCTTTCTGGTGGTGATCCATTGGATAATGTGGAGCTTTCATATTTTGTAAGTAAAGATTTCAAAAATCTCTATCCAGAAAAAGAACTATGGATTTATACAGGATATAAATATGAAGAAATAATTCACCAGGATAAGTATAAAAGCTTATTAAAATTATGTGATGTTTTAGTGGATGGAGAATTCAGAATAGAAGAAAAAGATCTTCGATTACAATTTCGTGGCAGTAGAAATCAGAGAATCATTGATGTGCAAAAAAGCATAGTGGCGAATAAAATAATACTTTGGAAAAGAAAGGAAATGTTATAATGGCAAAAGTAGTAGCAAAATTTGAAAAGGTAAGTTATGAGCAGTTCAAGAAGGACTGGGGAGATACATTTAACGCAAGTGATGAGGAAATTATTAGAAAGATTTATGACGGAATCAAATTACCGAAACGTGCAACTGTTGGTTCTGCCGGATATGATTTCTTCACACCAATCGGATTGAAAATTAAACCTGGTAAAACAGTAAAAGTACCTACCGGAATCAGATGCAGAATTGACAATGACTGGGTATTGAAATGTTATCCTAGAAGTGGTCTGGGATTCAAATTCAGATTACAGCTCAATAATACAGTCGGAATCATTGACAGTGATTACTATAATTCTGACAATGAGGGGCACATTTTTGCAAAAATTACAAACGACACTAACGAAGAAAAAGTTATAGGTCTTAAATCTGGCGAAGGATTTATGCAGGGAATTTTTGTTGAATATGGCATCACAGAAGATGATGATGCAACTGGAATTAGAAATGGTGGTTTTGGAAGTACAACAGAATAATATTAAAAAATAAAGTTGAAATATAATCACAAAGCAGATATAATATAATTGCCTTGTAATACTATGTACAGAAGTAACTAGCATTTTTCTATAATTTGTAAAAACAATTATTCTGTAGC